>ERZ808240.1427-NODE-1427-length-29807-cov-14.544434_pt1 | contig 29807 bp, 31 predicted proteins | sample MGYA00521084_ERZ808240 | MGnify/ENA primary metagenome ERZ808240 (study PRJEB31516, sample SAMN03275571) | gut metagenome | biome: mammalia-associated habitat; material: feces | host: Papio cynocephalus | place: Kenya | collected 2012-08-06 ... | reverse complement strand
CAAGCAAGCCAAGAAACTATTGCAACGGGAAGGACTACTTCCTCCTGATGAGCCAGTAGCTTCTTAATCGAATTTTCTAACTCAATAACACTTCAAAAAGTTGCCTGCCTTAGACAGCTTAGTTAAGTGCGCCAATCTACGGCTTTCCTCTACTTTCTTTCACACTAACCTCCCAATTTTTCCAAATAAATCTTTTCCATTTTTTTTGCTGCTATATTAATATTATACAGCGTGCTTCTTTCATCTAATGTTACTGTTTTTTCACTATATTCCAGAATTGTTTCTACCCATTTATTATCGCTTAATTCTAACCTGATACATCCATCACTAATAACTGCTTCTTCCGGAACCACCTTAGATACAACAACTGGAACACCTGCAATCTGACTTTCAATTGTAGTCAATGATAATCCCTCAAAAATAGAAGGAACAACCATAACGTCAGCTAATCTATAATATCGTTCCGGATCTGATACCTGTCCAACAAAAACAACTTGCTCTTTCAGTTTTTTTTCATCAACCCAACTATGAATTTTCTCATTCAGTTCTCCATTGCCTACAAGCATCAGTACTGCATCCTTTCTTTTTTCTACTATTTGTTTAAAAATCTCAATTAAAAATTTATGATTTTTTGCAAATGTAAACCTCCCCACATGTCCAACAACAAACTTCCCTTCAATATCAAGTTTTTGTCTTATCGGTGCCAAAACTTCTTCTGTTACTCTAAATCTGTTAAAATCTACAGCATTTCTAATTACCGTGACCTTTCCATTATCAAAACTTTTATTTCCAAAAAGCCACCTGCCCGCCTTTTCGGAACATGCAAAATAATCTGTCGAGAACACACGTGAAAAAATCCTTAACATATGCTTCAAACACGTTCTTTTTAAGTTTTCTCTGCCTGGCACACTGTGATTATGTGCAATACGAATCGGTATTGCACATCTCCATGCCATATATAATGGAAAAACACTCAAAGTATTAATATGTGAATGTACTATCTTATAATTATTATTTTTGAAATGCTTTTTGAGTGTTTTTAAATACTGAAGCAAATTCTGATATGGAGAAATTTCAATAAACCTTGCCCCCATGTCAATTAATTCCTGAGGAGGTTTTACAGTAGAATCTGCATCGTAGTAAAAATCAAACTGTACTTTATTTTTATCAATCGCTCTATAGTAATTGAAAACAACCATTTCAACCCCACCAGCCCATAATTTTCCCATTATTTGAGCTACACGTATCGGTTCATCCATTTTTTACTTCTCCTCACACATATGAAATTTATTTTTTGTTAATTCTAAAAAACCCCCATGCTTCGCCATTCCGCTTTCGCCACCAGCAAAACCGGACTCGTCCACACAATTTGTCCATCTTGTCTTTCCTGCGCGTCACTCGTCACAGAAATCAACAAAACTTCATATTCTCTACTACTCTACAACCTTGATCTCATCTTTATGAAAATACACCTTGCTCTCTTCTTCTCCAAAGATTGGAAGCAGGACGGTATATTCGTCATCTTTCTCATTTTCATTTATCAGAGTGCCATACATTCCAGCAAGGGCGCCTCCTTTGATACGGACTTTTTTTGTCCGTGCTGACTCTGAGTTCTGTTTTTGTCTTAGAACCTGCTGTTCTTCGTACCGCCTGATGTTTCTCTGACGGATCTGCTCTAATTCCTTTTCGGTAAAGCGCTTCACAGCACCAAATCCTACCTCGACAGGCGTTTGCCTTCCAAAGAGATTGACTTTCAGATAAGCAACACGGCGGTGACGATCTACTTTGTAGATAGCACCGGCGTAATTTCGAAGAGGCCCTTGGGTGATACATACCTTTTCACCGTACAAGAAACCTTCTGAAAATTCAATCCGCTTTTCTGTATTCAACAAACTTTGTAAATATTCCTGTTCTTCCGGATAAATAGGCAATATTTCATCTGTATTCGTTAATAATTTAGTGAATATTGTCAGTTTTTTTAATTGTTGATATATGATATCAATTTGATCCGTTTCAATAAATACATAGCCAGGAAACAATACCTTTTCGCGATCATGCCACTCTTTTTTAAAGTGTACTTTTGTAATATAAGTAGGAACAAATATATTCCAGTAAGTGCCAGGTTCTAGTTTTTGTTTACATAGTTCCAGACAGGCATGTTCGCCTCCGGTCTTTGTCCATATTACATACCACATTATCCATTTCCCTTCTATACCTACCACATTCTGCCATTATTAAATCATCATTTTACTTTATACCTTACATCTTACCTTGCACCCGTTCCGTGGAGTACAATACCGATTGTTTTCCAAATGATCTTAAGATCTAAACCGATACTCCAGTTACGGATATATTCATTATCCAAACGTACCACTTCATCAAAATTTGTGATATCACTTCTTCCACTGACCTGCCACATGCCTGTAAGCCCTGGGCGTGTTGCAAGGCGGCTTTTATGGATCATTTCGTACTGCTCATACTCATCCACCGTAGGCGGCCTGGTACCGACCAAACTCATATCGCCTTTCAAGATATTAAAAAATTGAGGTAATTCGTCGATGCTTGTTTTACGAATAAAATGACCAATTGGTGTGATTCTTGGATCATTTTCCATCTTAAACATCAGACCACTCATTTCATTTTCTGCCAAAAGTTCAGCTTTTCGTTCTTCTGCATCCGCATACATAGAACGAAATTTATAAATTTTAAACTTTCGCCCATTTCTTCCTATCCTCTCCTGGGTAAAAAAAATCGGGCCCGGAGATTGAAAAAAAATAATTGGTCCGATAAAAATCGTTGCGATTCCTGTAATTACACAACCAATCAATGCTGCAAAGATGTCAATTCCTCGCTTAATAATACGCTGTCGCGGTGTTACCGAATTGATACAGGTTGTAAGCACCTGCACACCATTCACTTTATTCACCATGCCGTTTTGAACATTGATGATAGATTCCAGATCAATATGCACTGTAATACCCATGTAGATAAATCCATCAATGATATCTTCCACTTCGCTGCTATCCGCGCAAATCATCACTTCATCAATCACATGCTCTTTGGCATAATCGTGCATCTCTTCCCGGTTAGCCACAATCGGAACATTCCCAATGGTCTCTCCTTTGGCATTGCGGTCCAGAAAAACAATACCTTGAATACGGGTTTCCCCATAACTATTTTCGGTAATCTGTTGAATCAGACCTTCCGCATCCTTTTCACGACATACCAGCATAATGTATTGAGTACGTTTAGCATTCAACTGCCGCACCTGAAGATAATGCTTATGCATTTGATGTTCTATGTACAAACAGATGATAGCAAGTATATAAAATATTACAATTGTCAAACGCGAATAATCTCCTGTGTTCTTTCTGACTAGCATGTACGCCATCAAACCAGCAAAAAGGAACGTACAATAACTAATCACTGATTTTAATTCCTGTAAGCGTCCTCGTCGAAGAATCCCACGATAGTTTTCCATAAAAAAAATTAACAGAAAATGGAATACTACAATTGTTATACCAAGTTCTTTATAAATGCTATTTTGAAAATGCAAACCATGACGAATCATATAAGAAATAAAATACACTGCCTCAAGAACAACAATATCTAATATTACAAAATCACCATGTTTTGTCCAGCCATGCTTCTCTTTTACGTACATAAAACACCTCTCCCGTACTATAAACTAATTACACTCGCTCCTATGGTGTATGCCACAGGATAGGGTTATACAGAGAGTGGTCTGTTCCCTACCCTGTTTTACACCATTCAAAGAAAATTAAGCAGCTTTTACTTTCCCCTTAAAGCCAGCTTTCTTCAATGCCTTTTTGAATTTGTTCAATTCTTTCTTAGACATCTTCTTGCTTACTTTAATTGTCAGTTTCTTTGAGTTCACACCCTTGAATGCACCTTTTTTGACAGTAACTGCCTTTGTGCCTTTCAATGTGATTGTCTTCAAAGCCTTCGCGCCTTTGAAAGCATTTGCGCTGATTGTCTTAATGGTATTAGGCAATGTAACAGCAGTTGCTTTTGCGCAGTTTTTGAATGCGTTTGCTTTTACTACTGTAACTTTGTAAGATACACCATTTACAGTAACTTTAGCTGCAACAACAATGCTCTTCTTTGAAGTTTTGGCAATTGTTCCAAGACTAGCTGTACCATTTGCTTTTGTATCAACCGTTGCAACGATACCGTTAGTTTTTTCTGCTTTCACTGCTGTATTTGCTTCTGGCTCTACCGATGTTACAGGGCTCTGTGCAGCAGAGGCTGCGGATGCAGAACCAAATGTAAGAGCAGCTGCTAATGTACAAACAAGCAGTTTCTTCAACGTCTTTTTCATTTTACAATCCTCCTTTCTCCTAGAATATGTATAGAGAAAACAAACAAATGTTTGTTGACTCGCATAAATAATTGTTAGCGGATTGCTTTCCGCCGTGGATCAGTTTTTATAGTAATAAGGATCTGTATAATATTTATTACCATAATATTTGCTGCCACCATACTTTTTATAATAATAGCCGCCTTTTGCACTCTCTACCCGGTTTAATACTATACCAAGTAAAGGACATCCGGCACGTTCCAATTGGCGAATAGAATTTTTCACAATCCCTTTTGAAGTCATTCCACTTCGAACAACAAGAATTGCTCCATCACATAAAGAACCAATTTTTTCCCCATCAGACACCAGGTCAAGTGGCGGTGAATCTACAAATACATAACGGTATTCCTTTTCCAATTCTTTTAGCATTTGTTCAAACCTCACACTTTCCAAAAGCATAGATGGATTGACTACATTATCCACATTCGGAATAAAATCTCCATATTCAAGATCTGTCTTATAAATTGCTTCCGGCAGAGGATAATCGGATGCCAGATAATGAGAAGTCCCTTTTATCTCAGTCTTGTCATCAACTGATAACTCATACTTATCTGACAACACAGACTTTCTCAAATCCATATCGACAAAGATGGATTTTGTACCTGCCTCTGCCATTTGATGCCACAATTGCATCGTCACAAAACTCTTTCCCTCATTAGGAAGGGAACTAATTACCATAATTTTTCTTATATCATTTCCTAAAAAACTGATATTTACCCGAAGACGGTTTACCGCCTCCTCTACGGAATATGGTAATTCCGGCATATTTTTAATAATCAGTTTACTCATTGTTTCTGCCTCCTCTCCGTCTTTTACCACGAAGCAGCCGTAAAATTTTTAACTTTCTTCGTTTCGCCCTTTTTGCCTTTTCCCGATCTGTATGCGCTGCGCCCAAATTTCCTTCCGGGATCACCGTAAGCGGCATAACACCAAATGCTTTTTCCACTTCTTCGGCACTTTGCATTGTGTCATCCATCAGGAAGATAACACTAAAGAATCCGATTGCCAATACCAGTCCGACAACGCCTCCTATCAACATATTTTTAATTAAATTAGGTGAACTTGGAAGTTCTGGATAGATTGCGCGCTCTGCGATATTGGGCGCATCACTTTCCATTAATTTGGGAAGATATGCTACTGCCTTATCTGCCATCGCATTCGCGATATCCTGAGCTTCTTGAGGGTCCTTACTCTCCACAGTAATTGTCAAAATCCGAGTTTCATCAATCGAAGCAACCGTTATCATATCTAACATTTCTTCATAGGTATACGGCAGTTTTTTCTCTTCAATAATCTCATTTACAATGGGACGAATATATAACAACTGCTCATAGTCTTTCGAAAGAGCAGTACCGATATTCAGATCGGCAAGGTCTACCACCGAATCATTTGAGGCAGAAACAACATATAATTTGGATTGTGCCTGATATTTTGGTGTGATCACGTATCTAGTGATACCACCCGCCAGCACAATTCCTGCTAAAAACATTACAATGATCGGGAGCCATTTAGTTCGATAGTAGTAAAATAGTTCCAACAGATCAATTTCAATCTCGCCATCCTCTTCTGTGATAACGACATCGTTCTTTTGCTCATTCATTGCTCTCTTTTCCTTCCTGTAATCCATATATATCTGTTAATATTGAAATCTTGCTTTTCTCATCCACATGATATTCTACATGTTTCACATTATCTCCAAGCGCTTTGCCTAATGTTGCCTTTCCTTCCAGCATATACATTCCAAGATACGTTCCTTGCGAAACAAAATTCGTTAATTTGGATATTTTTCTTCCATTTATATCCGTTACCGCATCTTTTTTTAATCCTTTATAAATCTTATTGATCGTATTCGGGGTCTCTTTTGTCTTCTTCTGAATCGTATCAAATAGGGATTTCATATATTCACGCTGCCTTGACATACGGGATAAATTATCTTCACCGCCAACATTATACCTGTCATGAACATATATATATGCTTGTTCATCATTTAATGTAACCGTGTTTCCTTTTTTCATGGAAGGATCTATTTTAGAAAAATCATCCTGAATAGTGACGGTGACACCACCTACAAGACGATTTAACTTTGCAATTTTTTCCATACCAAGTGCATAATATCCATCTATTGGGAGTCCTCCAAACATTTTTGAAACTGCTGTAACTGTATTTTCACAACTCTGCTCCTTTGTACCGCCATACCAATGTGCCGTACAAAGTTGAATTTCTGCAGTAGCCTCTCCTTTGCCCTTGCGATCCAGCAGCTGCACTTCTGTCATCGTATCGCGGTTTAATTGAATCCATGCATAGGTGTCTTTACTTTTGTTAAAAACCGCTAAAACAAGAAAATCAGCCATACTTCCTCGGTAATCATCGCCCTCCGCATTTTCGTTTCCGCTAGCATCTGTGCCAAGAACCAGGTAAGTTTCACATGTATCAAAACTCTCATACTTCTTTTCTCCCAGTTCAATCTGTATCGTAGCTTCCTTTCCTTCTTGTAAAAATAATTCTTTTTGTGCTTTTGCATTTTTGGAATCCGTAGAATAGTTATTATAAACTGGTTTCGTACCTTTAATGATAAACACCATAACTATTACGCATAAAATCCCAACGCATCCTATACTTGCTATTTTTTTCTTATTCATCTTTACGCCTGCCAAATCTTTTTTGCATTACTATCCAGTTTTTCAAGCATCGACCGGTTTCCTTTTTCCAGTATAATCTGTCTTGCCTCTTCTATATGCGGAGGCCGTCTTGATATGTTATGACAATCACTTCCTAAAACAACATGGTCAAACTTTTTCAACACATCCAAACAAAATTTTTTCTTTTTCCATTTAAAAAAGCTATCCGCATTTACTTGTAATATCACAGGCAATTGCAAAATCTCATTCCAGATTTCTTTTTTCTTTTGAAATTCATGATACCTTTCTAAATGAGCAAGTATCACTTTGAGTTTTTGACGTTCTAACAACTGCGTCACATCATGAAGAACTTCTTTATCCCATTGACAAAATGGCATCTCCAGAAGCAGATAATTTGATTCACCAAGACATAACTTTGAGATATGCTCTGCTTTCCCTACCCCTGGGAAGTAATATACTTCAGCACCTAAATAAATTTCAGGATGCTTTCTGTCTTCTTTTTCTAATCCACACAACAAATTTTCATAACTTTCACGTCGATGTGTCAAAAAACGTTCCACAGAATACTTGCTTGCATAAAAATGCGGAGTGGCAATTACTCTACCAACTTCCTGCTGATATTCCATTTTTAATAATGCAATGCTTTCCTGAACGCTTTGGCTCCCATCGTCTATCCGTGGTAAGATATGACAATGACAATCTGTTATCACATTATCGCTCCTTTGTAAAAACTTTCCATTGTTCAAACTCATCTAACATGATACAACAACTGTAAGTAGTTGTCAAGTCAATTTTTACCACTCTGAAGTTTTATATCTTTAATTCAATAATGGTTATAATAAAAGATAGGGAACTTAAATGCGCTTTTTATAGAAAGGACTTTCAGTTATGGAAAATCTAAAATTTTTAAGAGAGCGTAAGGGCTGGAGCCAGCAAAAATTAGCCGATGAGTTGTTCATCTCTCAACAGAGTGTTTATAAATATGAAAATGGATTGGCTTACCCAAGTTTAGAAACACTACGTCTTATGTCCAAACTTTTTAATGTTTCTATCGATTATATTGTCGGCAATTATTCTACTTCTCCCACGATCTTATCGGAAGCAGAAAAAAAATTATTGAAAAATTTTAATTTGCTCAATTCTAAGCAGCAAAAAATTATAAATGCTTTACTTGAAAGTATGCTTTCCCAATAAAAACAGGATCTGCCCAAAAGCAGATCCTGTTTTTATTTCTAAATATATCAATTTACTTATAACCCAAATTAGAATTTGCCGTTATCAGCAGCTTCCTGAATGGATACAGCTACTGCAACTGTCATACCAACCATAGGGTTGTTTCCTGCACCGATAAGTCCCATCATTTCTACGTGGGCTGGTACAGAAGAAGATCCTGCGAACTGTGCATCACTGTGCATACGTCCGAGAGTATCTGTCATACCATAAGAAGCCGGGCCTGCAGCCATGTTATCCGGATGAAGTGTACGTCCTGTACCACCACCGGATGCTACAGAGAAGTATTTCTTGCCCTGCTCAAGGCATTCTTTCTTATAAGTACCTGCTACCGGATGCTGGAAACGTGTAGGGTTTGTAGAGTTACCTGTGATAGATACGTCTACGCCCTCTTTGTGCATGATTGCAACACCTTCCTGAACATCGTTTGCACCATAGCAGTTTACTTTAGAACGAAGTCCATCGGAGTAAGAGATTCTTTCGATTTCTTTTACTGTGTTTGTATATGGATCATACTCTGTCTCAACAAAAGTAAATCCGTTGATACGGGAAATGATCTGTGCAGCATCTTTTCCAAGACCGTTCAAGATAACGCGGAGAGGTTTTTTACGAACTTTGTTCGCTTTCTCAGCGATACCGATAGCACCTTCTGCTGCTGCGAATGACTCATGTCCTGCGAGGAAACAGAAGCACTCTGTCTCTTCCTCAAGAAGCATTTTACCAAGGTTACCATGTCCAAGACCTACTTTACGTGTGTCTGCAACAGAACCCGGGATACAGAAAGCCTGAAGACCTTCTCCGATGGCAGCGGCAGCGTCTGCTGCTCTTCTACATCCTTTTTTAATTGCAATTGCTGCTCCTACTGTGTAAGCCCAGCAAGCGTTTTCAAAACAAATTGGCTGAATGCCTTTAATCTGGTCGTATACATTTAAGCCAGCATCTTTTGTGATTTTCTCAGCCTCTTCAATGGAGGAGATACCGTACTCATTCAATACGCTATTGATTTTATCAATTCTTCTTTCATATGATTCAAATAAAGCCATTATTTCGTTACCTCCTTATATTATTTTGCAACTTCTTCATCGGTTCTTGGGTCGATGAGTTTCACAGCATCGTCAACACGTCCATACTGACCACATGCTTTTTCGTAAGCTGTATTCGGGTCATCGCCTTTTTTGATGAAGTCAGTCATCTTACCAAGGCTAACGAATTTATAACCGATAATCAAATCATTTTCATCGAGAGCGATTGCAGTTACATAACCTTCTGCCATCTCAAGATAGCGAGGTCCTTTTTTCAATGTACCATACATGGTACCAACCTGGGAACGAAGTCCTTTTCCAAGATCTTCCAGTCCTGCTCCGATTGCCAGTCCGTCTTCCGAGAAAGCGCTCTGGGAACGTCCGTAAACGATCTGAAGGAACAGTTCTCTCATTGCTGTATTGATAGCATCACATACAAGGTCAGTATTCAATGCTTCCATTACCGTACGTCCCGGAAGGATTTCAGCTGCCATAGCTGCAGAATGAGTCATACCGGAACATCCGATCGTCTCGATCAAAGCTTCCTGGATAATACCTTCTTTTACATTCAAGGTAAGTTTACAAGCTCCCTGCTGTGGAGCACACCAGCCTACACCATGTGTAAAACCGGAAATATCTTTTACTTCTTTTGCTTTTACCCATTTTGCTTCTTCTGGAATTGGGGCACAACCGTGATTAACACCCTGAGCAACCGGGCACATGTTTTCTACTTCTTGTGAATAAATCATGTCGATAGAATCTCCTTTCTTTTTGCGTCACATTCTTACAAAAGTGTACAATATTTTTCAATAAATGTCAACCTCCCCGAGGATTCGTTGGCACAAAAATTTTTTATTCGTGTTTTTTTATCACTTCATTCTGATTTTTATAAATGCTTCTGCCCGGAACATAACCGCGGACAGAGGACAATGGGTATACATTGGAGTGGCTTCCGATGACCGTTCCCGGATTCAGAATGCTGCCGCATCCCACTTCCACAAAACTTCCCAGAATGGCACCCACTTTTTTGCGTCCGGTCGGAATTTTCTTGTCTCCTACGCGGATTTCAACCAATGTTTTGTCGGATTTTACATTGGAAGTGATCGAACCGGCTCCCATATGCGATTTATACCCCAGAATGGAGTCTCCTACATAATTGTAATGAGGCACCTGAACCCCGTCAAAAAGAATCACATTTTTAAGTTCAGTCGAATTACCGACGACAGCGCCTTTTCCCACGATCGCATTGCCACGGATAAACGCACAATGACGGATTTCTGCTTCCTCATCAATGATAAGAGGTCCATTCAGGCAGGCGGTCGGCGCAACCGTCGCATTTTTTGCCACCCAGATATCTCCTTCGCGCTTTTCAAAGCGATCTGCCGGCAGAGCTGCTCCAATCTTTTTTATGATATCTCCGATGTCCGCAAGCACTTCATACGGATATTCATATGCTGCAATTTCCTCCCATGCAAGGGAAAGATGATCTTCGAATAATTGTTTGATTGTAATTTCCTGAGCCATTTTACTTTTCTCCTTTTTTCTTATTCTTATAGTATACGGCTGCGACCTGATAATAGGAACGAAGCTGCGCAATATTGTTGGTCTGCTTTACCTTTCCGACCTGGGTTTTTACAAAACCAGTCAGTTTGTCCATATATTCATTTTCACTGATGCCGCCATCCGACACGCCGGTGAGACCTTTTTCCCAGCTCGCCGTAAGTTTGGGACTCAACATCGCAGGGATAGAATACCGCACGATACCGCAAACCAGCTCTCCTTTCAGCGTCGGCGTAATGATCTGCGTCTTTTTATTTAGATCAAGATAGGAAATATTTACCAGCTTCTTCAAAATTTCCGCTCGCGTCGCACTCGTACCGATCCCGCTTCCTTTGATCATGGCGCGCAGTTCCTCATCTTCAATCAGCTGACCGGCATTTTCCATTGCAAGGATCATGGAACCGGAGTTATAACGTTTTGGCGGAGATGTCTCGCCCTCTTTGATCTTCATGTCATGCAGAGACAGCTTCATTCCCTTTTTCAGGGAGGGGAGGATCTTCTCCAATGCCGCACTGTCCGTCTCCTCTTCGTTTTCTGGATTATCTTCCTTTTTCTTTTTTGCAAACGAATACTGTGACACCGGCAGAAATCCTTCTTCCACCAAAACCTTTGCGGTTGTTACAAAATTTTCCATATATGCAGTTTCTTCTGACGGATTTTCCATTGTCAAAGAAACATTCATTTTCTGATATACCGCCGGTGGATAGAAAATGCACAAAAATCGCCGTACGATGACCTCATACATTTTGGCACTGAGCGGTTTTAGCGATGCCAGTGCCCCCAATCCCTGTCCGGTCGGGATAATGGCATAATGGTCGGTAATCTTTTTATCGTCCACATACCTTGTCTTTTCCAGCCCAAGAAAGCTCTTTCGCTCTGCGATATCTCTCAGATACGGAAGTGCCATCTCATATCCCTGCAGCCCTTTGAGATTCTTCGTAATCTCTTTTGCGACAGCACTGCTCAGCACGCGGGCATCGGTTCTCGGATACGTCACAAGCTTTTTTTCATATAATTCCTGAACGATCTGCAACGTCTCGTCCGGACTGATCTTAAACAATTTCGAAGATAAATTCTGCAGCTCTGCCAGATTGAAAAGCAATGGCGGATTTTTCTTTTCCTTCTTCTTTTCCACTTTTTCGACGATTGCCTGCTTTTCTCCCGCCATAAGCGTATCAATCAATTCTTTAGCAAAACTCTCCTCAGTAAATCCGTTTTCCTTATAGAGTTTTGGTGATTGGAAATATTTGGATTTTCCATTTACACGCCATTCGCTTTCAAAAAAGGCAGCCTCTTCTTCGTCTGTCTGTTCTCTTCCAAAAGAGCCGATCACACGATAAAACGGAGTTTTCACAAACTTGCGAATTTCCCATTCGCGGCTTACTACCATGCCAAGCACGCAGGTCATCACACGGCCGACAGACACCGATGTCCATTTTTTTCCGGACACATTATCATTAAGCCAGCCACCGTATTTAAGCGAGAGCGCTCTTGAAAAATTAATTCCCATGAGATAATCTTCTTTGGCTCGCAGATACGCAGAAGCGCTCAGATTATCATATGCGGATAATGGCTTTGCCTCGCGGATTCCACGCAGTATCTCATCCTCAGTCTGCGAATCGATCCATACACGAAACTTTGCCTTGGTATCCGGCACCGCGGCCATCTGATCCACCAAACGGTAAATGTATTCTCCTTCGCGTCCGGAGTCGGTGCAGACATAGATTGCCTCCACATCATCTCGGTTCAGGAGCTTTTTTACCGTTTCAAACTGTTTTTTTACATTTCCAATCACTTCGTATTTATATGTTTCGGGAATAAACGGCAACGTCTCAAATGCCCATTTTGCGTAGGCAGGATCGTAACTTTCCGGATAACTCATCGTCACAAGATGACCGACACACCATGTCACAACATGATCGGACGATTCGATAAAGCCGTCTCCCCGCCGTCCATTTACTTTAAGCACCCGGGCAAATTCCTGTGCCACACTTGGTTTTTCTGCTATAAATAACTTTTTTCCCATGTTTTACCTAACTTTCTTCTTTTTATTCATCATCTTATCTACTATACAACATTTCCGTATTTTTTTCCACCCTTTCTGATCTTCGTTTTCAGAAATTGCAAAAAATACAAAACGCAGATATGCTTCACACCGCGCAAAATCCTGCTCTGTCATGCTCTCCTTGCCATAGCGGGCAGTAAAGCAGCAATGCACATAAAATTGCGTATTTTCCTGAAATTCCGTTATTTTTTCCGATGGAATATATCGCTGCAGTCCCGTTTTAAACTCTTCGATCATCTTCTCATAACTGTGATAGGCACAAGGAATCTCCAGTTTTTTCATACATTCCTCCCATTCGGAATGCAACCACAAAAATTTATCCTTCCATTCCTTTTGTTTCCTAAAATTGACAATTTTACGTCGATATTCTCTCTTTCGCCTTATCTCTCTGAAAATCAGAATTGCCGCCAGCAGGAACAAAAGCAGCGAGATTCCCAGAACAATTCGTTTCTGAAACCGACTGCGTGCCGGCTGATCCGTACTTTTCTTTTGCTTCGGACCGTCTGTCTCTGTCACCTGCGGGGTCTCTTCTTCCACTTCTTCAAAAATTCTTACCTCCGGCTCCGGGGTATGTGTCACAACCGGGAGCGGTGTAGGTGTCGCCAAAGGATTGTCTTCCAGCGGGCCCATTTCACCGGGCTGTGCGATCACACCGTTTGTCGCATCAAATGGATACCAGCCGGCATCCGGAATATAAATTTCCACCCAGGCATGAGCATTACGGTCGTACACGGGCGTCCACTCAGTCGGTTTGACATAATCTCCGCGGATCATATACCCCTGTGCCAATCGTGCCGGAACCCCAAGCGAGCGAAACATCATGATTGCCGCCGTGGCATAATGAGTACAATACCCGGTTTTTGTATCAAAAAGAAAGGTCTCTAGTTCCGAACTTTCCCCGCTTTTTCCAGGATGCAGGGTGTAATGAAAGTCCTTTTGCAGGACCGTATGAATTTTTTCTGCCGCCTTTCCGATCGTACTCTGTACACCTGGATCCAAGTTCATAGAATCCATTAAATTGTCTTTCAGCCGGGGATCCACCGTCAGATAAAGCTGCGGGATTTTCTTTTTTTCTTCCTCACTGTATGAAATCTTCTTTTTCCCATACTGTTTTGGCATCTCCTGATCCATCACATACCCATAATAGATATCCTGATCCGCCGCCTGCTGGATTTCCAAAATCCCCTGCTGAACCATCGCAAGCCCCATCGGATCCCCCAGTTTCTGTTTCTCTCCATTCCACTGGTCATCCACATAATAATCTCCGACAAATCCGCGGAGATATACAATACTGTGACGCAGATCCGTGCGGGTATAAATATTCAGCGCATTCAATCCCTCGTATTCGATGGAACCATCCCTATCATATTTTCCAAAGTCAATTTCCTGTATTTTTTGTTCTTCCTCCTGTTGATTGGAAGTCAGATGAAATGTCGCATGCATTTGTTCACGATATTCCCGGACATAAGGTCTGACTGCATCCCATGCTTTTCCAAATATTGCCACTATTAGGAGAACTCCGGTAAGTCCCCCTGCCAAAACAAATTTAGAAAGAGTTCCCCGCTTTCCTACGCATAAAAGCAGAAGAAATGACACCCCATATCCCACGATACTCCATTCGTCCGAAACACCATCTAACGCAAGCGGAATACAAAACAGACAAAGCGATGGCAGTGCCGGAATCCACATTTTTTCTTCCTTTTCATAAAACCACAAAGAAAGCACCGTAATGACACCGGTAATCGCAAATAAAGCCAGCGCCGCATATTCCTCCTGCTCATCGGGAACCACGATCAGTCCGAGAGAATAACAATTATTTGCCAGTTTCAACATATGATTTCCGATACTTTGAAATCCGGATATAATAAATTTTAAAAACAAAAGAAAAAAAGAAGACCATGCGCCCATTGATATCAAAAAGCTGTATTTTTGGCGTTTTTTGTTATTTTCAGCTTTGACAAAACGATACACTATATAATATAACAAAATATGAAAAACAATGGGTACCACAAAAAGGAAACTACGAGTATAATAATTTAACCCGCTGGAAAGACTTACCATGCCGCATAAGATCATCCCCGCCAGCGGAAGTATTCCTATTTTTTTCACAACACAGTCCCCCCTTACAATTCCATCCAAATCACTTTTTCTGCACGCAGTTTTTCCGCTGCTTCTTCTGCATTCGTTTGTTTCTTCCGGTCACTGATAAAATATGCCTGCAAAAAATAGGTATCCTCAAACCGCCGCGTATACAGATTCTCCAGCTTTATGCTGTGTTCTCCGATGGAACCGGCAATCCGATAGAGCGTCGCATAAATATCTGATTCCCCTTTCAATTCTTTTCGCTCTAATCGATCTAATTTTCTATTTTCCCATATCACATACCAATTTCTTCCCTGCTCTTTCATCGCGATACAAAGAGCATAAACAAGTTCCAAGACCCGTTCTGTCTTTTTCTCATCAATCTGCTCCAGATCAACAAAGATTCCCACATCACAGGCCACAGGAAAACCATATTGTGGCACCATAAGTTCTCCCGTCTTAATCGTTGCACGCCAATTAATTCGGTTTCTCTTATCCCCCGGGCGATATTCACGAAATCCAAGTATTTCACTTGGATCATTGCCTTCTTTTCCCTGGATAAAGGTGTCGCCGTCTCCCTCACGCTGTGCGGGCAGCGGCTCGATCTGCACCAGTTCTTCCCGGTATTTTGGCATAATAAAAAAAGAATCTGACAAATCTTTTACAAGATTTTTATAAAACAACGAAAAACCACTATAAATTGTGATTCTTTCAATGCAAATGGTATACATTCCGGCATATTTTGTCTGATATGTCATCTCATAGTTTTTATCATTTTCCAAAAAAACAATCTGTTTTTTCCTATCACATATTTTTCCTTGTGAAGTACAGATCTTATAACGTATGGATAAGCGATTTCCCTGGATAAGCAAACTTCCATCCGGGAAATCTAACAGCCAGCATCTTGTATTTCCCTTTTGACAATGTGGCCCGTCAAGGCACATTTTAAATGCTATCCGGGAACCCAAAATGACCGTAAGAGTTGCATAAATTAATGGAAGCAAGACGGTGAGCAGACATAGTAAAAAACCGCTTTGTTTTCCATATAATATTGTAAATACAAAAACTACTCCTACTGTCAAGATATAAAGAATCCAACTTCGAATCATATAACTACCACCTTTATCGTACCTTTACTTTTGCTAAAATCTCTTCCATCACTTCATTTTTCGTATGATTTTCCACCTTCGCTTTTGCCGTAAGATATATTCTGTGTTTAGCAATAAATGGAAACGCAAAGATTACATCTTCCGGAAATACACAAGTTCGCTCATTCATAAATGCAATGGCTTTGCTGATTTCCATCAGTGCAACGGTTCCTCTCGGACTCATTCCCAGCGAAAGCATCGGATGATTTCGCGTCTGTTCTGAAAGAGTCACCATATAATCATATATTTTTTCATCTACATGTACACACATCACCTGATGCTGTATTGCCAGCAGTTCATCCACCGAAACAACCGGCTCTACTCGCTGCAACGGATTTTCTCCCTGTCGTTCCTGCAGTAAAAGAATTTCTTCTTCATGAGAAGGATAGCCTAATGTCAGACAGATCATAAAACGATCCACCTGTGACTCAGGAAGCAGCTGGGTTCCCACAAATCCTACCGGATTCTGAGTCGCCATCACGACAAACGGCTCCGGTGCCGGATACGCCGCCCCTTCAATCGTCACCTTTCCTTCTTCCATCACTTCCAAAAGAGCCGACTGCGTCTTGGAAGACGCCCGGTTAATCTCATCTGCCATAAAAAGGTTGCACAAAATAACACCCTTTTGATATTCTTTGGTTCCATCCGGATGAATCATCTGAAAGCCCAAAACATCTGATGGCAGGACGTCCGAAGTAAACTGCATTCGGTTAGCCTCTAACTGCATCGCACGGGAAAATGCCATCGTAAGTGTCGTTTTCCCCACTCCCGGTATGTCATCCAGCAGAATATGCCCCTTTGCCAGTATCGCCGCCAATATCAGCCGCTTTTCCTGCTCTTTTCCTTTAATTACCTTCTCAACTTCCTGTAAAATTCTGCTACACTCTTTCTGCATATCGTTCCCCCTATTTGTTTGTTATCTGCCAATCAATCGGTGTCTCCCCATGAGCTTTTAAAAACTCGTTTGTCTGACTAAACGGCTTACTTCCAAAAAAGCCGCGGTATGCCGACAACGGGCTTGGATGTGGTGCTTTTAAGATCAGATGCTTTGGATTATTGAGCATCTTCGCTTTTTCCTGTGCCGGTTTTCCCCACAAAATGAACACGATTGGCCGGTCAATCTCATTTACTTTTTTTATTACGGCATCGGTAAACTGTTCCCAGCCCACGCCGCGGTGTGACATAGCACGATGTGCCTGCACCGTAAGTACGGTGTTTAGCAAAAGCACACCCTGTTCTGCCCATTGTTCCAAATTGCCATGATTTGGAATATAGCATCCCAGATCATCGTGAAGTTCTTTATAAATATTGACAAGCGACGGCGGAATCTCCACCCCCGGTTTTACGGAAAAACTGAGTCCGTGTGCCTGTCCCGTATTGTGATAAGGATCTTGTCCTAAAATTACCACTTTTACCTTTTCAAATGGAGTCAGATGAAAGGCATTAAACAGTTCGTTTGCTGGTGGATACACGGGTACCTTGCTATACTGTTCTTTGACAAACAAAAATAATTTCTGATAATATTCTTTATGAAATTCCTCTGACAACTGTTCCTGCCACTGTCCTGTTAATCCAGCCATTCTCTTTCCTCCGTATTACTTATCGTCTTACGCTGATCCCGCGTCCTGCCAGATATTCCTTCAGATCATTGATCTGCATTTCATTGAAGTGGAAAAGGGAAGCTGCCAGCACGGCATCTGCTTTTCCATCGGTAAGAGCATCATAAAAATGTTCTTTTTTTCCTGCTCCACCGGATGCAATGACCGGAATGGATACATTTTCGGAAATGGTACGTGTGAGTTCTATATCATATCCATCTTTGGTTCCATCACAGTCCATGCTTGTTAAAAGGATCTCGCCGGCGCCCAGTTTTTCAGCTTTCATCGCCCATTCTACCGCGTCGATTCCCATATCCACGCGGCCGCCGTTTTTATAAATGGTCCATCCTTCTGCATCTTTACGGCGTTTGGCATCAATTGCCACTACGACACACTGGCTTCCAAATTTGTCCGCAGCCTCCGATACAAGCTCCGGATTCAGAATTGCCGCCGAATTTACAGAAACTTTATCGGCACCTTCTCGCAAGATCATCTTAAAATCATCAATGGTACGAATCCCTCCACCGACAGTAAACGGAATAAATACGGTTTCTGCCACTTTTCGCACCATATTTACCTTTATATCTCTGGCATCGCTGGATGCCGTAATATCCAAAAATACAAGTTCATCTGCACCTGCCTTATCATAAGCTGCAGCAACCGATACCGGATCTCCGGCATCGCGCAGATTCACAAAATTAATACCTTTTACTACTCTTCCGGCATTTACGTCTAAACAAGGAATAATTCGCTTTGTAAACATTGTCTCTTCGTTCCTTTCTTCTATAATTCAATGAAATTTTTCAATATCTGCAATCCAATCTCTCCACTTTTTTCCGGGTGAAACTGCGTTGCAAATATATTCTCATGTTCCGCCGCTGCATGAATGTTTACGACATAATCTGTCGTCGCCGCAACATCCGCTTCGTTTTCAGCCTGAAGATAATACGAATGGACAAAATAAACGTATGCTCCCTCTTCTATGCCCTTTAACAGGCGGGAAGCCGGATTGATCTGAATGGAGTTCCATCCCATATGAGGAATCTTAAATCCTTCTTTGTCCGGAATTCTTACAATTTTTCCCGGTAACAGTCCCAGTCCTTCTACGCCCGGTGTCTCTTCGCTGCTCTCAAAAAACAACTGCAGTCCCAAACAGATACCAAGAATCGGAGTACCTTTGGCGGCAATTTCTCGAAGGACTTCAACAAGTCCGTATTGATGCATCTTTCCCATCGCATCTCCAAAAGCACCTACTCCGGGAACGATTACTTTTTCCGCTTGAAAAAGAGTTTCTTTGTCTCTTGTTACAACGGGTTCTTGTCCCAAAAACTGTAATGCTTTTTCCACACTTTTAATATTTCCTGCATCATAATCTACTATGGCTATCATAATTTCCTCCACTCATCTGTTCATCACTATTTTGCTGCCGTTACAATATCCTGTAAACGATGTGTATACTCTGCTTCATCGGTAATCGCATTGATTTCATTTGCCTGCGCCTCATCCAGACTGTAATCCTGTGCGAGATAGGTTATGATCTGCGTTTTCATCTGCAGATATTCCTTCTGAATTTTCAATGCTTTTACTTCGTCTTGTTTCTTATTGTACAGATCCAGCCCCTGAAGCAGTGCATGAAGAGCTTCCAGTTTTTGGTTCATGGAAACGTTTGTCTGGTAAGACTGAATCTGTCTTTCCAGTTTAGAACAGAGTACGATTTTATCATACAATGCCTGCTCATCTTCTTTGATGGAGACGGCTGATATCGTCTGATATGCGTCAATATACTGTTCATTTGCATATTCATTTTCTGCTTCTTTTATGTTGGCACGCCGTGGCAGAAGCCATACACCTACCATGATCAATACACCAATCGTAGCAAAAAGAATAAACACAATAGTAGCACCGATCGGGTTGATTTTTCCAACCACTTCTTTTTCTGCCTGTGCCGCCTGTTCTTCTTTTAAGCGCTTCTTTTCTGCTTTTTTCTCGGCCTTCTGCGCTTCTTTTTCTGCCTTGATCTGCTGCTTACGCTCTTTGTCTTCCTGGCTTTTCTTTTCTTTCTCTTCCTTATCTGCCTCGGACTGTTTTTTCTTCTCGATCAGTTCCGCCTGTTTTTTCAAGAACGCCTCTTCTTCCTCTTCGCGCTCCTTTTCTTCTAAAGCGGCTGTCTCATCCGTAATAACATTGCCAAAAAGCCGTTTCCACAAACTTGGTTTTTTCTTCTTTTCCTTCTTTTGTTTCCGCACAGGAACCGACTGAACTCCTTCTTCTGCCGGTTGTCCTTCCTCATCGGATGCATTCTGCATGATATCATCCAAAGCAAGAATGTCATCAAACTGTGAATCCTGACTCTCTTCTTGTACCTCGGACGACATATCGAGTTCCTGTTCAAGATCTTCTTCATCGCCACTATAGCCTACAGCAGAAAGAGCATCCTGGAAAATATCTTCCACCGCTACCGGCTCTTTTGACACTTCCGGCTCAGGCTCTTTCGTCTCCTGCGGAACCTCTGGCTCGTCCTGTTTTTCCTGCTCAACTTCCCCATCCGGCTGCTGCAACAGGTCAAGCATCGCCTCCATATCCTCAAACGCAGGCTCCTGCTCTTCATCCGGTGCTGTAGCCTCTTCCGTTTCCGGCATCACCGAGTCTACCGTCGGCATTTCGGGTTCTTCCGGCACGACAGGTTCTTCCGGCACGACAGGTTCTTCCGGCTGAAGTTCTTCTTCCGGTTCGGGTTCTTCTTCCGGCATCTCCAAATCAACTGCCGGCATTTCAGGTGCTTCCGACATAACTGACTCTTCTGGTTCGTTTGTCTCTTTTGATTCTTCCGGTTCTTCCAAACTTTCCGGCGGAGTCTCTTCCGGCATCTCTAAGTCTACCGCCGGCATTTCCGTTTCTTTCGGCTGAACCTCTTCCTCCTGCACCTCCGGCTCCGTTTCCACTTCCGGCTCGGGTTCCGGTTCCTGCTCTTCCTCCGGAATTACTTCATTTCCAAATTCTTCATATAAGTTTTTTAAATCTTCCAACTCTTCTTTCGGATCCGCCTTTGATGGAATCCCTGTCTCATCCGGTAGATCATTTAAAACAGCCAATGCTTCCTGCAGTCCGACATTATCAATTTCTGCTTTTCTGGCATTTTCTTTCACCTGCTCCAAGCCCGCTTCCTGTGGGGGTGTCGATGCATTATTCAGCAATTGATCCAGATAAGATTCTCCTTCTTTTCCTGCCATGATCTATCATTTCCCTCCATTCAATCACAATGACAGACCAGTCTACTCATGTAGTCCGGTCTGTCGTCATTTTTATCAAATTCAACTAGTTTAAAAGTAGATCCAGCTGTCGTACAAGTTTACCAATCTCCGGCTTTGACAACTGCGCGTCTACACCAAGGGCTTCTCCCTTTCTCTTCATCTCATCGTTGACCAATGAGGAAAAGATTACCACCGGCATACCATCAAACCGCGGATCGTCTTTGATCAGCTTTGTCAAATGATGTCCGTCCATCTGCGGCATCTCAATATCTGTGATCACCAGTGCGATATCGGTTCCTACTTTTCCACCGTCAGCAAGAATCTTCTGCAGTGTATCCCATGCTTCCTGCCCATTGGTCGTTGGGATCAAATGTGTATAACCCGCACGGCTCAGACACTTTTTCAGCATCTCCAGCAAAAGCGGGGAATCTTCTGCCAAAAGGATCGGACATTCATGGCGGGATCGTTCACCCATCGCATCGATATCCGATAATTTCAAACCGGTTTCCGGATTAATCTCTGACACAATCTTCTCAAAATCAAGTACAATAATAATTCTTCCATCAACTTTTGCGATTCCGGTTGCTGCACTCTTTCCTGCAGCACTGATCGTCGAATCCGGTTTTGCGATATCTTCCCAAGAAATGCGGTGGATTCCCAATACCTTCTGCACGTGAAATGCCGTATGTAAGTTATTGAAATTGGTAATAATATACATATCCTGAGAGGTGTCTCCCGATTCTGCGATTCCCAATGCCTTTGAAAGATTAATAACCGTGATAAGCATATCACGCGGCATAAAAATCCCCTCGATAAATGGGTGTGCATTCGGCACCGGTGTCGGCGTCTGATACTGGCACAATTCACGGATCTTCGCCACATTGATACCATAATGCTGTGTTCCTACTACAAATTCCAACAATTCCAGTTCATTGGTCCCACTCTCTAACAAGATTTCTGTCTGTTTTTCTGCCACGATAATCTCCTCCTTTTCCATCGGGTATCTTTCTCCAAATTAATCATCTACATCCTCAAACAGATCATCCGCTCCGTCTAATCCCATTGTATGCAGAGTACGGACTTTTCTTCGCTCTTCCTCTGACGTTTCAAGAATATATTCCTTGATCTCAGAAGAATTTTTTATATGTGTGAGCATCAGCTTTGCATCCGTAACATCTCCGGAATAACAGATCACGGTACCCAGTTTAAAAATTCTTTCCCACAAACTGCGGACCAGTTTTACATCCTGAATCTTATACATCAGCGTATCGTCCTCTTCTGTCCGAAGCAGTCCTTTTTTGATATTAATCTTCTTCTGACTCAGTGTATATGTTGTAAAAGACAACGGCAGACCAAAAAACAAACTGCGTTTCTTTTCTTTATATTCATATTCCATGTTCTGTCCTCCATTACTCATTGCTGCTTGATTTCAATGCAATCGTGTGTGCTTTTTTATCCCCATCTTTTATCGTAAGTGTCAATGTATCGGCATTTGCTTCCGACTTCGGAATGTTGTACATCAGCACTACTTTTTGCTTTTCCTTTGGTTTTAATGTCGTCTTAAAATTGTTAAGACCGCCATTCATCAGCATCGCGATCGTCGGATTGTATGGGTTCTCTCCGACCATCAGTTCATAATCAATCTTACGTTTGATCAGATCCACTTTTGTCTTCGAATTACTTTTATTCTCTGCCACAAATCGAACCACGATAAAGGTCTCTCCTTTTTTGGCAGTCATTGCGAAATCCGACTTTTTGGGATATTTGCTGCAAATCTCATATGACTGGTATGAGATGGACACATTCTTCAACTGATACAGTTCATCCATCGAAACTTCCGGTACCGGTGTCTCTTCCGGCTGCTGTCCGTCTTCTGTCACTACTGTTTCCGGTGCTGTCGTCGGTTCCGGTGTTACTTCCGGTGACCGGCTCACCTCCGGACTAGGTGTCGGCGTGGCTGTCGCCTCCGTATCAATCAGTTTTTTATCATAATTTGCATCATGCTTTAATACCACTTCTGCTGCATATTCTGCCACTTTATCCTGGTTTTCCTCGCTCAGATCGGCGGAGGAACAGCCATTGAGCAAAGCTGCACTCAGGCAGAGACAGAGCATCAGGCATCCGTTTCTTTTCATAAATGCAATCATCCCCTTTTCATATCATATAACTGTACCTATTATTTTAACATATTTTTGTCAAGACTGCAATTGCAGATTTCTAGTTTTCCGTCTTTTCGTCAAGTTCAAACCAAAATTCCACACCATTATCATAATTTTTCACGCCATACGCCTGATTGTGTGCCTCCATAATCGCCTTGACAATGGAAAGTCCGATACCATTCCCCCCGTATTCACGGGTTCTTGCCTTATCAACCTTATAAAATTTACTCCAAATCTTGTCAATATCTTCTTCCGGGATCGGCTTTCCGGTATTAAACACACTCACGCGGGCTTTTCCATCATAGCTTACAATTTTTACCTCTATGATTTTCTCACCATCAACATGATTCAGGGCGTTGCTGACGTAGTTCATAACAACTTCCTCTGTCATGTACTCATCCGCCCACACATAAACCGGATGATCTCCATGATAGGACAAGGTAACTTCTTTCTGGCGGAACAATATTTCCGACGAGGACAATACCGACTGCACTACCTGCTGCAGGTCAAAATGTTCCAGATGCACCTGTCCGTTTCCAAACTCCAGCTGGTTCAGACTCAGCAGTTTCTTTACCATTTTGTTCATCTTATCGGCTTCATCTACGATAACTTCGCAGTAAAATTCACGGCTCTCCGGATCGTCATTGACATTATCCTGAAGTCCTTCCGCATATCCCTGGATCAACGCGATCGGCGTCTTTAATTCGTGAGACACATTTGCCAGAAATTCCTGCCGCATCTGTTCCTGCTCCGAACGCCTCTGCAGATCCAGCTCCAATTCATTGTTTGCCGTCTTCAGCTCGGAAATCGTCTGTTCCAGCTTATCTGACAAGGAATTCATACTATGTCCGAGCACTCCGATCTCATCATGCCGGTTTTCTTTATACCGGACATCAAAATCCAGATTTTCCATTTTTTTTGCAATCTGTGCCAGTTTTAGAATCGGCTTCGTATAGTGATTGCTTAGGAAGATCATAATAATTACACATAATATCGTCACAAGGATCCCGACATACGTCAAAAATTCATTGGAGATTGCTGCGCTCTCTCGGATACTTTGGTAATTAGACCGTAGATAAACCCAGTAATCTCCTGTAATCCCACCGACAAGCTCGATATAATTGGAGTCAATTCTCTGGTCAAACACGTTAAACAATTCATATTTGTCCGTTTCTTCCAATAATTTGTAATTTTCATCAAATACATTGCCCAGTTGTTTAAACATTACATATTTTGCCAATTGCTGAGTATTTAATTCCTGCGTACGATTTCCCATGCTTGGATACAGATAATCGACTTTACTTACCATTCCGCTGGAAGAATCTACATTGATGCTCATAATGTATACACTTACACTACTGTTTGCACTGATCTTATCCAGAGAATCGTACACTTTATCTTTCTGCGTGTCAGAGATGTTTTTCCAGTCATTTTCATCAAATAGTGCCGCCACTTCTCCATACACATCATTCATTTGTTTTTTCTTGGAATTTTCATAATATCCGGGAAGCAGAAACAGGTTCATGATCCAGCAGATCACGATACATAATATGATCATAAGTGCCGTCAGCACGACCAGTCTTGTCCGCATTGACTGTCTCATAAGAACGCCACATCCTCTCTACGATACTTCGAATTTGTAGCCCATTCCCCAAATGGTTTTGATGTATTTTCCACATTTTTCTCCCATTTTATTACGCAGTTTTTTCACATGGGTATCAATGGTTCTGGCATCGCCAAAATAATCATAATCCCATACGTGATTTAAGATGCGCTCACGTGATAACGCAATGTCTTTATTTTCCATAAAGTAAGCAAGCAGTTCAAATTCCTTGAAACTGAGATCGATCTTCTCTCCATCGATTACTACTTCATGGGCACTGCGGTTCAGTTCAATGCCACCGTACTCCAATACATCTTCTGAGGAGGCGTTGGCGCGGCGTAAGATTGCCTGTACTCTTGCCACCAGTATTTTCGGGCTGAATGGTTTGGAGATATACTCGTCTACCCCAAGTTCGAAGCCTCTAAGTTCGTCATTTTCCGCTCCTCTGGCTGTCAGCATGATGATCGGCACTTTCGAATACTGCCGTATCTCCCGGCACACCTGCCAGCCGTCCATTTTCGGCATCATGACATCTAAAATGATCAGATCAATATTTTTTTCTGCCAGAAATACATCCACCGCCTCTTCACCATCCGCAGCTTCCAGCACCGTAAAATTTTCTCTGACCAAAAAGTCCTTTACCAGTTTTCGCATTCTTTGTTCGTCGTCAACGACCAGAATCTTCTGTTCCATTTGTATTCCCTCCATTCAAAGCATTTTCGCGTTCCTGCAATTCTTCTTCCCATGTTTCATATTTGTCGATCAGTTCCTGCTCCGTTTTTTCCTTATAGGTAAATATGGAATCCTGACTTTTATATTCAATGACAAACAATGCCGCAATGAGAATAACAAGCATTGCAATCACAATCTTACATTTTTTATTGAATGTTTTTTGTGCCTGATACAGTATTTTCCATTTTTCTTCTTTTTCTCTAGTCACTGCCGGCAAATGTCCTTTCCCGGTATGCTCTTCGTCTTTTTCCTTCAGTGGCAGGCAAGGCAGATCGTTTACCGGCACCTTTGCCTGCTCCATATTACGATACAATTCTGCTAAAAAAGAATAGCCGATCACCGTTGAAAAAGAATTGTCCTTTATCGCCTTCTGATAGATTTTCAATGCTACACGCTTGTTTTTCACATCATACTTCTGACGGATCGCATCAATGACCATTTTTTCTTTTTTCGCTGCCTCGTATGTCTCTTCCTTTTGAAAGGTAAAGCAGTCAATCTGTTTGCTTTCACTCATTTGCCGTCTCTCCATCGGATACCTTTGCCTGATCTCCAATATAATCTTTTGCCACTTCAACCATCATATCGTTTTTCGGATGGCTTCCCTGACTTTCTTTGTACTCTTTTTCCAGGTCGGAAAGACTTTTTTCGTCATCCCCGTCTTCGTAACCAAGAGCCGTCCACAATTTATTCTTATAGGTGGTATCATCCATCGTAAGATTTTCTTTTGCCATAATACTTTTGGCGATCATTACATCGATTACGCTGTCTTCCGCAATTTCTGATACTCCATCTTCATCCATGCCAAAACTTTCCAAAAGCTCATCCAATGTCATTCCCGACATCTCAGCAAAATTGGTGTACATCTGATTTACGTCTATTTTGGACTGTGCCAGCATATTTTCCGGCACGGATTTTGACTCGCAGGTCTCCTTAAAGGAATCCCATACGAGTTCGCCTTTGTTATTGATATTATCTTCTTTTTGTTCTTTCTTTGCTTTGTCGTAGTATTCCTGCACATTTTTACATTTATTGTCAGATACTTTTTTGGCAATCGTGTCATTAAAGACATCATTTACTGTTATCGTAAATTGAACCGTCTGTCCCGCGAGATCTTCATCATCATAATCACTCGGGAATGTGCAGTCCACCGTCTTTTTCTCTCCGTTTTTCATACCCAGGATACCATTTTCAAAATCGTCAATATACTCGCCTTTACCAACCCACACATACGTGTCTTCGGCACTAGCATCATCGAGTTTTTTTCCATCTTTTTTGCCGGTAAAATCAATATTTACGACATCGCCGCTCTTTACGGCCTCTTTGCTTGAAACCTCATTGTCTGTCGCATCATCCATCATCGCGCCGTAAATGTCATCGGCTTCCGGCTCTACATTGACCGACAAGCCTTTGTACTTGCCAAGCGAAATATACCCTGCTTTTTCATAATCAAAAATCTGACCATCCGCAAGATTGTCGCCTTCGTCTGTATTGGTCACCGCTTTGCCACTGCTGCCAGATTTATTTTCCTTATAAAAGAATACACTCAATGTTGCAATGGCCGCTACTGCTGCCACTGTGCATACCCCTATGATAATTCCTGTTTTTTTGTTCATCGTTCCATTCCTTTCTGACTATCACTCAATTTTGATATCATTCTAACATATAAATGTGAAAAAAAAAAGAAGAAATTGGGGGGCGGGAAAAATCCTTTTTCCGTCCCCTTTTTTCCTATCTCTCCAGCACGATAATTTTATTGGAAAAATTTTGTACTCCCGGAATCTTTCCGATCACGCGATATATCGGAATCATCTTTTTCATGCCTTCTATGAGACTGACCTCTCCTTTATAACGAAAGGCAGGAACAAGCTGCTGCAATATTTTTCCATTTTTAACACCCCATGTAAATTTAGCATGGCTTCCCTCGATGGATTTTTCTTTTATGTGCTTTACAACAAAAGGTGACATCGTCTCAATCATTACCGTCACATTTTGGAACGTTTTCTCGATAATAGACATCATCTGTAACACATCAGCCTCACTCAGATACATGGAAAGTCCCTCGATAATAACCAATACATTTTCACCGCTATATTCCATCTCGTCGGTATACGACGCATCCATTGCCGATTTGGCGATCTGGTAAACCGGTCCGTTTTCTGTCAGAAATTTTTCACGGATCTTCATTGTTTCCGGCAGATCGACATTATACCAGCGCACATATTTTCCCTTCATCCGGTAACATCTTGTATCCAATCCGCTCGCAATATTTACTACGATCGTATTCGGATGTCCACCCAGATACTTCTCTACCATTTCATCTAACACCATTGTTCTGGCGATCACGCCATAGCTCATTGCCTTATCCTGATCTGCTTTCGAAAAATCATAATCCAGTCTTGACACCATCTCTGCTGCCATCTCATCGTGAATCTTTGCATTTTCTTTCCCGGATTCCTTCGCCCGCGCATACAGGGTCTGAATCATCGTTTCCGGTACCCCTGTCACAGTTACTTTCTCTTTCATGAATATCATCCTTTCCATCGTAACGTTTGTTATAAAATGTTATGTTATTAAAAAAACTTCACAACTAACTGCTGTGAAGCTCTTTTAAATGCTCTATTAATTTTTCGGTTCCCCCCGCGGCATAAACGCCAATCTGTTTTACCAGATATAAACTGTATTCCATATCATAATCTTCTTTCACAATCTCTAAGCAGCTGTCTAACCGCTGCTTTGCCAGTATCTTAAGTAATCCCGGATCCGGCGGCGTCTTCAATTTACTTTGATAATACATCAAAAAGGACTGCTCCATCATCTGTTCCATGCGGTCCCGGAAGCCTTCATAACAACTTCCCTGCGCCTTCTCCATAATGACTATCGCTTCCTTCTTATGTTTTAAAATAAACTGCATCATAAGCACATCGACATCCGGACCTTCGGACGACTCTTGCATCTCCATCTGCATACACTTTGCCAGTATGTCCTCGTAACTTTGCACAAGCGGTTCCAATATAGCACGAAACAATGCTTCTTTGTTTTCAAACGAAAAATACATCGCTCCTGTCGTAACACCAGCCCGGCTGCAGATTATTCTAAGACTCGCCTTGGCATATCCTTTCTCATAGAATTCTTCCAAAGCTGCCTGCTTAATTTTTTCCATGGTTTCTTTTTTATTCTTCATCATAACACCTGTTATGATAAACGATATTCGGCGGTTTGTCAACGTTTCTTTTTCACACAAGTTAATTTTACCAATATCATTTTACTGTCAGATATGCCACCAGCCTTTGGTGTCCCGGTCTTGCCTCTTTTACAAATGGCATCACCGCATACGTATGATAGATCTCCAACGTTACTTTTGCGCCAATTTCGACCTCATTACTTCATATTTTCATAATTGCAAATCTGAATAGCTGCTCCATTCTCCATAACCGAAAAACCATGTTTCGTGTAAAATGGCACATTATTTTTATCTTCCGGCATTCCTTCAATATACATAAAATCTTTATATTTTTCCTTTATATATTCAATCATTTTACCGGCAATACCTTTTCCCTGATAGTCAGGATGGACAAGCACATAATGTATCTGTGCTAACATTTCAGTATCATCCAGCACTCTTGTCAAACCAACAAGTTTTTCATCCTCCCAAACAGTAAGCACAGTTGATGAATTCATAAGAGCCTTATATAAACGTTCCGGATAATTTCCTGAAATCCAATGAACTGACAAAAACAACTGTTGTACCTGTTCTTTCGTAAACTTTTTTTCTTCTGTATATATAAGCATAATCATTCTCCTTATCTATGATAATCACATTTCTGGCATTGCACCATTTCATTTTCGGCATCTTCTTTATAAAAAACACCTGACCATTGGCAAATGTTCTGCAAAATAGGCACAACTGATTTCCCTTTCTGTGTCAGCATATACTCTACCCTTGGTGGGATTTCATCATAAGATTTTCTATCAATAATCTCATCTTCTATCAAGTCCTTCAGTGCTGCAGCTAGTACCGCATCCGTAATATTTCGCATTTCCCTGCGAAGTTCACTGTATCGAAGCTTTTCGGCGGCGGATAACACACAGATAATGCGAGATTTCCATTTGCCACCAAATATTGCCAGTCCATATTCGAGAGGACACCTTATATCATCCTCTAATTTTTTCTTGTATCTCGCCATATAAAATCACCCTCAAACTATAATTTTATTTCATTATAGCATGAAGGTGATTATTTTTAAAGTTACTATTAATTTTATTAGTAAGTGTTTGACTAAATCTCGGGTCTTTGACACTTTGTTTTCCCCTTGATTTTCACAATCCCCTACAACACA
>ERZ808240.1426-NODE-1426-length-29814-cov-7.574045_pt1 | contig 29814 bp, 36 predicted proteins | sample MGYA00521084_ERZ808240 | MGnify/ENA primary metagenome ERZ808240 (study PRJEB31516, sample SAMN03275571) | gut metagenome | biome: mammalia-associated habitat; material: feces | host: Papio cynocephalus | place: Kenya | collected 2012-08-06 ... | reverse complement strand
ATTTTCCGTCGATCTTGTTTTTCAACACAGCGATGTACTTCATCAGCCAGTCCGGCACCGGTGCGCCCATGCGGCCCGCATTCTCTGTGATTGACAGCGCTTCATTCAGTAGATACCACACGGACACTAAAAGCGACAGCATTGTATTCGGCAATGTATACCCGAGCGCGCCTGACGTCTGAATGATGACGTAGTCGATCACCATCGCGACCGCAATGACGCATAAATACGCCACCTTCTTCGCGATCCCTTTCGCGCCCTTCTTGCTGCTCCAACCATAGTGCTCATCACCCGGATGATCGATTGCCTCCACCGCACTCGCGGCCATGCCAGAAACGTAGTCGATCACCATCAAAATCAGCAGTAAGCCGAGAAGATAGAACGTAACACCCAGTTTCTGACTTAAGTACGCAACCACGCCGGTTGCCAAAAGCTGAATACTCATACATGTACTCCGATTCATAATTATTGTCTCCTTCAGTAAATTTATGCTATAATTTCTGAAAGAACTTGAATTTAGCACTCGAAAATCCTATGGCGTGGATTCGGGTGCTTTTTTGATACATAAAAAGTCCCCAGGGAATGCCTGGAGACATGCACACAATATAGTCTATTCGTTACTATTCGGCTTTAATCAGCGCGGTTCATTATGCGGCTTCCGCTTGATGATCTGATCCTTCTTCACCACATTGGTGGAGTCGATACCAGCATCATTTGGATGGATGTGCCGCTTCTTGTCGGCATGCGCCACGGCCTTCTCTGCGACGAGACGGTCTTCTCCATCATGGTAGTCGTTCGGTAATACATGGTTCTCGCTCATGGTTCTTTCCTCCTTTCGTGAATATTGAAAAACGGGTAATCCGTTTTTATACGGAATAGAATGCTGCATTCTTGCAGCTTGCACACGGCTCCTGCGACGCCGGATACACGCAATACTTGCAGTCATAACAATTTAGATAGGCATCGCACTCGCTCCGCCTGTCTGCGCACGGTACGCGCCAACGTTTACACGTACCGTCGTCTGTTTCGTGAGCACACGTGAAGCGCTGCTTCATGCCGTGTACTCATCGCCGGTGATGAGTTTATATTCATCTTCGGTGATCCACGTGAGCTTGACGGCCTTCTTGAGGCCCTTCTTCGTCATGTCACCGGCATCGTACTTTCTCCTCAGCGTATTAAACCAGATACTCATTTCACCCTCCTTATCCGAGCATTGCGGCCGCGAGGTCTCCGGTCATCGTCTCGAGCTCTGCGACACGCTCCTGCAATGTCTTCGTGGTTTCCTCTGCCGCCTGTTCCCTGGCTGCCGAAAGCCATACGTCACGGTTCTCCTTTACGGAATCGAGAAGGCCCGGGCGATAGCCGGTCTCGATCGTGTAAACATCTGCCGTGTAGGACGTATCCTCGTTTCCGTTTTCGCCTGTGTTGTGCTCCTCCGTGATGTTCTCAACGAGGTGAACAAATGCCGGTGCACCCGGCCTCTCGTTCAGTGCTTCCACCCACGTATCATCAGGCTGCACTTTGAAGTTTTCTCTTGTCATAAAGTGATACCACCTTTCCCAGCTTCTTAAAGCTGATCTTATTATTGATGTATTTCTCTCTGAAGTGATGTGAATTCGAGTGTTTCAGATATCCCTTGTAGGAAAGCATTCCGCGTGCCATCGAAATGGTCACGTGCTTCCCGAGCTTTTTGATTTTCCTTATCTTACGCAGAATTCTGAGCGTGATGCTTTTTCTGATTTCCACATGATCGGAGCAAAATTTATATCCGATGAAATCAATCGCTCGGTCCTTCAGCTTGAAGACTTGCCAGTTGCTTTTCAGTTTCATACGTATGCCGTGTAGCATGGATTCAATGATGGCCTGTGCTTTCCGAAGCATCCGCTTCGACGGTCCGACGAGCACCATGTCGTCCGCGTAGCGTGTTGTGAAATAGCGGTGCCCGAGGAAACGCTTTACTTCGTGATCTATGTCACTCATAAACATATTGATGAGCCATCTGGACGGATCGATGCCGATCGGAATCCCGACTTCCGGATCTTCTGGTTTCGTCGCTTCTGGATCGTGTGCGAGACGCGGATAACTGTCGATGATCTTGTCGTAGGCCCTCAGTACCGCTCTGTCCTTGATGTGTCGGCGAAGCGCCCACTTCAGACATGCATGATTCACTGAATCATAGCAATGCTTGACGTCCATCTTATCCACCCATTTCGCCCACGTTGGGTGACGTTTTATGAAGAGTTCGAGGCCGCGCTTCGAGAGCTTGATGCCTTTGCCCTTCACGCATCCAGTGCAGTAGTAATACTGACTCTGTGCAAACAATGGGCCGATGATTCGATCAAATGCATGATGAATGCACTGATCCGGCCAGAACCTTGGCTTTGCAAGCTTTCGGCGTTTCTGCCGGATACCGTCATTGATATATCGGACCGTATACGGCGAGCATTCCCATGACTCCGTACGGATCATTTCGCTCAGTATCTCTGCGTAATAATCAACATTTTTGATAATTTTCTTTACATTTCTTCTTTTCCTCTTATTTTCCGATGCATCGAGGATTGCCTTCCGACAGTTCTCAATGTCGTATATTTTCTCAAATAGATACCCTTTTCTTTTCACTTGTGTGTTTCTTCAGTCTGTTTCTTCGAGATATTATCTCTCAAAGAGCCCTCATGATCGTTCGAGAAAAACCTACTAGGCCATGCTGTTTGTCGGGCGTATTTTCGGCAAGAGCCGCGGTTAGATGGTCACACCTATCGTAGTCAGCGGATAAATCCGCTCTTCGAGAGGACGGGAGGCGTAGTTCCAGTTCGCATTCCCGAAACCGTTGTTGCAGTTCAGATAGCGGGCCGAATCTTGCGACCCATTGTTGAACGTGCCGCCAGCGAACGGACGAGCCCCATTGCGTGAACCAAATCCCTTAGTTTACGAGTTACATTAAATTTGTTCTAAAAATCTGTTGGGGGAGGATTCCCCCAACACCCCCTCAAAAGAAAACAGTTTATCTCTTGAGAGGACGGGAGGCGCAGTGCCAGAGCGCATTCCCGAAACCGACGTTGCAGCCCAGAGAGCGGGCCGAAACTAGCGACCCAGCGTCGAACGCGCCGCCAGCGAACGGACGAGCCCCATAGCGGTTCGCCCAGCGGTATGCAGCCAGATAGCTCTCTGATCCGGCACCGCCGTTTGCGAGTACCGGCACTTCCAGTGTTGGATAATTCTTATCGAAGCCAAGCTTCTTGATCCAACCGGAATTATCATAATTCTGGTTGGCACCGTTCAGATCGATCTTCATCGAATCGACCTTTGTATAGCCGTCATATGTGTCTCCGTACTTTGATGGATCATTGCACACGTAAACGTCGAGACACATGTTCTCTTCGTTAAATTTCAGATTCATGCCATCGAGTCCGGTATGCATCGTTCCGTAGAAATCCTCTACCCACAGAGTGCGGACGGCATGCTGGCCATCATTTGGTCCGGCGGTGCCGTTTGCGTTCTGCATGTTCACAGTCTCACCGGTACGCGGGGCAGATCTCCAGAGCGTCGATGTGGTTGTCGTTGTGAATGCCGCGCCGTCGAGCGTCACGTCGATGGCATTATCGGCCTTCGTGGAATCCGTGATCGCCGTGATTGTCCGGTTCTGCGCGACGCCGCCACTCCACGCATCGGATGTACCGATACATACGGTATTGCCGACGAAAAGTTTGGACTTCGCTGAATTCGATACCGTGATCGTGTTCACACTGGATTCCGCGAGAAGCGATTTATATGAGTAAAACCAGTCTGCGTGACCACGGCCGAAGGTTGTACGGAAATTGTCATCGGCCGAATATACGAGGGCGAGGTCTGTGAAAATGTCCCATGCCCACTTATCAATCATCTGCCAGTCGGTGCCATTCTTCTTCGCATCTGCACGGAAGCTCGTGCATGAGCGGTTATAGGTCGGGATGACATTCGCAATTGAAACGTACTTCCCGTCTGCATTCGTGTAGCCCATGAAGATCGGAAAATAGAAGGCATCCTGTGTGGTGCCGTCTGCACGTTTCATCAGATCCTTGATATATACCGCATTCGGATAGCGTCCCGTATCTGAGAAGCAACGATATTCCCAGTTCTGGCCGTCCTTGTCCTTCTCATACCACCGAGAGTAATACATCTCTGTCGGAATCTCGAGCATGACACATCCATTCGTCGGCTCCCATGTGAAATCTGGATCTCCGAGGTATGCCGCCACGGTTCCATCGAAATTCAGATCACACGGACACAGCTTATTAAACGGCCAGATGTTCATGATTGGATCGTCGATGTACTCATTGTCGCGGGCGTAGACTGCGGACATACCGACCGTCTGGCCGAATCGCTCATACGGTGTGCCCGATGATGGCGTGCCGTCTGCTGTGCACTTCTTACGGATACCGACGCATCCAGCCGATCCCTGCTCAAGAGCGGTAATTCTAGCCTCTGCCGTTTCCAGATCCTTCTGCAGTGCGAGACCACCGGCATCCACACTGAGCGTCACGTTGTCGGAATTTCCAACGGACAGGAACACGTTCAGATCGAGGGAGGCCGGAACCTGTGAGTTATACGGTGGGAACCATTCCTTCTGACTAGGAGATAACATAATGACGGCATAGAGAACCTCCTTGCCGTCTGACCCCTTCGCGTAAATGCCGATCTCAGAAATATAGAAGCCGGCCTTTTCATTCAGGTTCGTCGCCGCGAGTGTAATCTTGCAGGTAGCTCCGTTCTGTTTCTCAACCTTTGAGATCCCGAAGGTGCTCTTCGGTGTCTTCAATGCTGTCATTCCAGCGAGTGCTGCCGTTGATTCGGTTCCTGCATATGTTCCAGAACCGAGAATGAATTTTGTGAACTGAATCGTTGACCCTGCGAGATTCTTCGCCATCAGGTCCGATCCGAGCGTCGTGAGTGCGAGCTTGTAATTATCAATCATTCCTTCTTCTCCTTTTTATTCATACGCTTTCGCGCTTGTTAATACAGAATTACCGCCTGAATCGTCGACTGCGTATTTCTACCGCCATAGCTGGTTTCCACTTCAATCAGGTCTCCTGCATTTGCATAGAAGCTCTGATTGAACATTGAGCCACGATAGTTATAGTCTCCATATCCGTGTGCATATCCGCTCGTCCGCATGTTTCGGTCATCAACGCATACTCCGTTTTTAAAAATGGCGCAGAGAAACGATCCGGAAGTCCCGGCCGTTGCCCCTCCATAGAACACGCGGCCTGCACGTGGCATTCTAAAGCTCTTTCTTCCGTCTGAATCAGCGTTTCCGTTAATATTCGCGCTGTGTGAGGCTATGCACGCAACGCTTGCATAGCCTCCATTTCCGGATATTCCGGCGATACTCTGGCCGTTCACGATCTTGTTGGCTGCAACGCCTAAATAATTTCTCACCGCAGATTTCGAAAGCCTTACCTCTGGTGCCCACGACGCATTCGAATTGTCTTCGTGATACCAGCCGTTCGGCATGTTGTTCATGGCGTAATAGTCTCCACCTTCGCCCATTCCTGATGCATACTGATACGAACCACAATCGGTGATCGCTCCGTTCACCTTATTCCCTTTTGAGTATCCGGAATATCCCTTCACCATGTGTCCAGAATCGACATTCGCATCGTTTGTTTGAGATGAAAGGCTCTTCGCAACGACTCGACCATCGCTATAGAATCCTTTTTTGAGATTGTATGTTTCTCCAGCGTTCAGCTCTTTGTAGATTGCTCCGTAATCTGCAGCACCGCCGTTTATTTCCTTTCCTTTCACGTAGGCTTTCGTTCCGGATCGGATGTCCGCCTCTTCTGCGGTTCCATCTCCCGTAAATGTTCCCTCTACGTTTCCAATAAACTGACCGTCTGCGATCTTCTCTGACACAATGCCAAGCCGCTCAGGGTCTTCGCCGACATACGTTCCGACTCCTGGGTAAGCCCCGTTTGGTGGACACATGACAAGTTTCTTACTTCCGTTCGTGTCAATCACAAATCGGCTGTCACTTGATGTGTGAATAGGCTGTGCTGGCGATGAGTCCTGGATCGCCATGTTAAAATCCTTTTTACGATCCGGCAATGTTCCGGTCTGCGGTTCGTCTGATCCGGCGCCCATGAACACGTTTCCGGAAACCACGTTCTCCGGCTTTGCTGTGAGCGCATCATAGTCCGTCGAGTCTCCGCCCGACATCATGAGTAGTTCCATCACTTACCCTCCATCAGTAATCCGAAATCCGCCGCTGGTTTCTTGCCATAGCATTTCAGCGTAACGACACCATTTCCGGTGTAGGCTTTGCCATGACCGGAGAACGTCGTCTGCGCCTTAATTTCAACGGTTGCTGCATCCGCTGTCGTGGCGAGCAGGTTCGGCCAGATCCGGCCTGCTGTCTTCTCAGTCACTCCGGCAACCGAGATATTCTGTGTATATACCTTTGTCTTGCCTTCTGTTGACTCTACCCAACTACTTGCAAGTGCCGTCAATTTCGTCTGTACAAACTTGTTCTCGAGTTGTGTCGTCCTGTTCTGCAGCGCGGTGATGGCATTCAAGTTCGCTGTGATCTGCTTCTGCAGCGTCGCTGATGCCTCGGAGCCCAGTGGAAGCTTGAAATACTCTCCCGCGCCTGCTGTCGATACTCTCCAGATGTAGAGCTCTGATGAGTCACCGTCGATGTAGAGCGCATCGCTCTGCCCTTCTTTCGGGAATTCTGCGTACGGTTTCACAACCACGTTCTTATCATGCCAGCTATACCCATAATCAGATCCATCGTCTTTCATGAGCATCTGGCCCGGCGCACCTCCGATGATCCCGGCATTCACGCGGTCGAAAAGCTTTTTCAACTCGTTGAAATTCCGAATCGGTGTGAACACTCCGTCATCTGATACCGTGACTTCAGAGGCATTGAAAACCTCAACGTTAATCTTCAGCTCGATATACGAGATGCCGACGCCGTTCTCCGCCGGGAGGTACTGAGACTTCGTGTTCGCCACCAGAATGGCATAAAGAATCTCACCTTCATCCGGGTCTTCTGCATACAACCCGCATTCGGTGAGATAATAAAGTTCTTTTAATCCTGTGTTTGTGAGAATGGCCTGCAAAATAACAGTGCTCTGGTTTCCATCTGGAATAGTGATACTCGCAAATCCGAAGCTCTGCTTCTCGTTCTTCAGCTTCGTTGCCTTCGAGATATCCTCTTCTGTGGACCATAAGCCATCACCGGCCCGAACCCGTGTGAACCGGATCTTTGTTTTTCCAGCCTGTGCTTTTGCAATCAGATTCCGGCCTTTCTCCGTTGTCTGATGTCTGTTAAAAATCATCCGCTTAACCTCCCATCGTCTGATGAATATTCTGAGTGATGCCCATTGTTACCGGCTCGCTTTTACTCATTTCCATGACGTCCATGCTCTCGTAGAACGTGGACGACCTGTGCTGCGTCACGCCAATGAGTTCCGGCTTATCCTCGTGAATCTCCGCGTTTCCAAGTCGCTCATAGAATGTGCATTCCTTATGTTGCGTGAGCCCAACCAGGACTGATGCGTCGATTGTCTCATCCGCTTTGATGTGCGGCATATCCATGCACATACTCTCGGATGTTCCGGCCGACTCCCATACTCCAATGAATTCATCACGGAATATCGCATTGTCCTCTGCATCCACTTTCACATCGTTTGAAAGCGTCTGTGTGACATGTTCTGTGGTGCCTGCTGCCTCCTTGAGCTCGCTGTGGAGTTTTCGCGCGATCGACACATATCTCATGTGAGATGAACAGTTCTTTGTCCGCGAAATCGCCTGCGCGAGCTGCTCATACAGTTTGTCGGTCATTCTCGCTTCGGTCTTTACATCAAACGTGCCTGGCTCACCCGGGTTCTCCTGCTCCTCATACCACTCGACAATCTCGCCGCCCCCGAATATCGTCTTGATGATGTTCTCGGTCGCTGCTCTCGTTCCTGCCATCATGCGCGAGATATATGCATCCTTAACGAGTTTTCTCTTCGTCACTATGTCAAACGATTCATCATAGTACGCGAGATTTGTCTCTGTGGCCATGTAGTCGAGGATATATTCTGGCATATTATCGATGTCTGAATACAACTGTAGTTTCTTCGCATTCTCCAGCATCGCACCTGTTGCCCGTTTGACGGCATATGAGATTGCAATGACATCCGGATCGCTTTTGAATGGTTCTGGAAGCAGATCTATGATTTCTCCATCGTATAGGCTGATCATTAATCGTCCTCCATTCCTCCATAGACAATGTTTACGGTCCCCGGGATCGCGACCGCGTCCGCTGCGATCTTTTCAAATACTGGTCTTCGATACTCGACCCGCTTTGCTCCTGCTGCAACGATACGCTTCGTCAATTCGTTCGGATTCAGGTCTCGTCCGATCTTCGACCGCTGCCACAGCTTATAATCCTCGATGGCCGCATTTACTTCCTTCTGGATCGTCTCGGCCTTCACCTTATCTGAAAGATTGATGTAATAGGTGAGGTCGATCGCATATATCTTCTGTGCTGGTGCTACCGTCTCTACCTCATCCGTCAGCATCTTCTTTGCCTTGTCCATTACGAAATTCTTGAGTTCTTTCAGGTACTCCTCGCCCGGAATAGTTCCACCCGTGAGGAGAACTGCGATATGCACGATTCTAGGCGACGGTGATGTTACGAGGACATCCTCTACCGTCGGATCAAACGATCTTACGATATATTCGTAAGCACCTGTCGTACCTCCAGTCGTAAATCCGTCCGGTGCTGCATAGATTCGCTCTCTTAGGTCATCGTCTGATTCCTGGTCGCGTCCGCCTTCCGGTGCTGTCGTATTCCAAACGAGGTCAATGAACGGAACAGGATCCACCATGACATTCAGTTCACCTGCCGCGTAGTCGTTTCCGATAGTTCCGGTCGTCGTGCACGTTGCCGTCACATCGATATAGTTTTTCCCGATTGGGATCTCTGCATACTCATCCGTCGCGAAATATACTGAGTCGCCGGATGTCACTCTGGACCCTGCCGGAATCGGCGTTACCGAGGCTCTTACGGAGTCCATCTTGAATCGCACCGTGGTTGTTGCTCCAGTTGCTCCCTCACGCGTGATCTTCTTCATCGCTCCGAGGTTCTCGAGATATTTACCCTGTGCGTATTTAAGCAACCCGTTTTTACCTGCTATGTCCACATACATGTATCCCTGGAATATATAATACGCTGCCGTCGACAGGATCAACCTCCGGTCATCGGCTCGACCGAGAGATATGTCTTTGCCCGTCACTTCTTTCCGCTTCTCTTTAAACCACTGAATCATATTTGACTCGAGCTGCTCCTGTGTGATGTTATTGATAAACGAAACATCCGGGTAATTCAGGATTGAATTGATGTCTGCCATTATTCGTTTTCCTCCTCCGAGCCGTCTGGCTCAGCCATTTCGACCTGAATGGATGCCGATGCGCTTCCGTTTTCGCCATGTGCGAACTGCACATCTGTCACCCGCACTCGCGGCTCGTACTCCTCGACCTTCTCCATCAGCTCCGTCGCATAATCATTCTCTATATCCTCCGGCACTGATGACAGCGAAGCCCAACTTAGCCCGATTCCTCTGTTTAACGGGATCGAACCTTCCGGAATCGACAGTATATTTTCGAGGCATCTGATGGCATCTGCCATCTCTTCCGATTTATCGTCTGTAGTAAAGTTGAACTGCATTCCGTTCTCCTTAGTTGTACTCAGTCATCGTCACGTCGATCTTCATCGAGTAGATCTCGCCCTTCTTTAGCACTACATCGTAGCTCGATGACATACTGGTAATGATTGCCTGGTTTAGTATTCGCTTGCCTCCAACAACCAGCGGATAGTGGCTCCCCTGCCGTGCTCTAATAAGCAGTGCCTCCTCAACCTTCTTTGGCCGATGACATAACAGTGCGTTCAGCTCGATGGTGAACGTCACTGTCTCGAGGTCCGGTCCTACGAATTCGAGCTTTGGCTTCCGGCCTCCGAGTACCTTATGCTTCTGTATGTTCGCTGAGAACGAGTGCTTCATTCCGTCGAATGTCAGTATCCGTTCATCGCTCGTCTGGAATCTGATTCCAGACCCCCAGTTTCCAATCTTCATCCGTCACCTCACAAAACCTTGTTTTTGATTCTGATGAGATCCGCCAGTGTGATCGACCCGGCTGTTCCGGACAACGTGATGCCGCCGCCCTGTGCTACGATCGACGCGCCGCCATCTACTATTTTCCCGATGACCACGCCAGCCTCGCCGCCATTTGAAAGGTGCAGCACAAGCACCTGATCGTCCTTTGCCAACGTCTGCTTGCATCCAAACGGTGCGAAGATTTTCATCTTCTGTGTGACCATCCCGCTCCGATCCGGGTAATAGATGGATGCCGTCCCAGACCCCGCATCGAACGATGAGACGAAGCCAATTCTCACATCCTGTCCGCTTCCCATGTCCATTCTCCTATAATCTGCTGAAAATCTTGTACCCCTTGACGGTCATTTTGTGACCGGATCCTCCACTCACCGAATGTGTGACGCTGGTGCAGAAATATTTTCCATTCATTCTCCCCATCCCGGAAATCATGAAGTTGTCCGTCGCGTACAGCTCCGCGTCGCAATTCCCAATGGTCGTGAATTCGATGGTCACGGCCTTCTCATTTTCCTCGTTCACCTTCGCAGCCGCTTTGCGTATTGCCTCCGCCTCATTCTCGCAGTGTTCATTGATCTGCATGATGCGCGGTCCAGTTCCTACCAGTACACTGATCATCTTCTTCTCGGCTGCTGCGTCCACCTTTCCAACGTTGTAGGAATTTGGATCACGTGTTTCGACAGCCTCCGCTGTTTCTGTTTTCGTCTTTTTGGCTGTATTCTTCGTCGCGTCGGCGTTTGTGTACTGAACCGTCGCGCCGGTATAGGTTCCAACGAGTGTGCTGTTCCACGAGTATGTCTCCATGTCATCGATTGTGAATGATGCTTTGCACCCTCTGGCCTCGTAGATTTTCTTATCGAAAATCACGAATCCGACCTTGTAAATCTTTAAAAACATTCCCTCGTGCTTACAGAGGTCGTACAAAAATTCGCTGTCCGTCTGATCTGCCTGCTCGACGACCTCAATCACCGGCTCAGCACCGTAATAAAACAGATTCGTCATGCCGTACTCGGCCATCTTTTCCTGTGCGATTTGCTTCAGTGTCACGTTGCTCCAGACCTTTGACCGCTTCGTCGATGTAAAATCAGATGATGCTGGAACGGATATTCCCTTCACCACGCACACGCTCGGTGGACCCGAAAATGTAATGTCATCGACCGTGAAGTTCCCGGCGTGGTAATTCGAGAACGTCTCTGGTGAGTTCCAATGTGCAAACGTCAATGCAACTTCCAGATTATGTTCTTTCTCGACCACCGCGTTCATCGCCATCCAACTTGCTGCAGATCCGGCGAAGGTCATCGTAATCTCATCTGACTTGCCCTGATCGTTATCTGTATATTCGATGCTCTCGGCTCGTTCTGTCAGGCCCACTTCTTTCCCGTCGTAATAGATAAGTGGGATAATTTTTCTAGCATTACCCATTGAGCGTTTCCCTCCAGTCCGGGAAATCCGACGCGACATCGACCGTCTCAAACATCTCCCGCGCAGGCACCGTGACTTCGATGCCTGCTGGAAAGACGAGATAATCAATCAGCTGGCGGTTCGCATCCATGACTTTGTCGCACAGATGCTCATCTCCGTAATACTTATATGCGATTTTATCGAATGTATCTCCGGCGATTGTGATGTGCTTCTGTGTCTTCGATGCCATGCCGCCTCCTTAATAGCTCAGCCTTACGCTGTCTCTCATATACCTACTCATATACTGTTTGAACTGCGAATATGATTCCGACGCAACCTTTCTCAGGTCACTCTCGTTTGCAGATCCGCTGATGTTGAAGACTGGTGCATACGTTACCGTCTGGCCTCCGGTCACTCCTGTATTTCCCGCCGCGGCTAGCTCTGCGCCGACCTGGTTGTAAAGATCTGCTGCGCGCTGACTTCGATTGATCGGGATGATTCCTTCTGAATCTCCGCCCTCTCCTACCCACGAAAGCGTCGGTGTTCGCACTATTGAGCCTTCTGCATTCTTCTTCGGATAAATAACAGATGGGGCAAATCCGCCGCTCATCTGCGAAAACCGCGTGCTGATGTTCACGTTCATGATTGCGTCAACATCAATAGGATTTTTGAAATTGTTTTTTGCACGGGTCTCTGCTTCCTTGTAGACTGCATCAACTCCTGCATCAACTTTCGCCTTGTTGTCCTCGATGGACTTGCTCAGCTCCTCTGGTAGTTCCGTTCCCTTGGCCTTCAGCGACGAAAGCGCCGCATCGTACTGTGGATTCTCAGCTGCTGCCTTTCCAAGAACTTCGAACATGGCATCCATGTTTCCGCCGAGCGCCTCGAGGTTCGTCACATCATCAAGCGATTTCTGCAGCGATTCCGGGATCTCCTTCCCTGCCTCTTGAAGTTCCTTCGCTTTCTCCTTCATTGCTTCGATCTGAGGCTGGATCTTCTCCAACAATCCGTTGATTGCGTCCTGTGTTGATGAATCCACATCAAACTGCCCAAGAAGACTTGACCCGTCGAGTGCATCTCCGAGCCCATTTGCGCCTCCCTGCATTTTCTGAATAGCTTCCTGCAGGATTGTCGGTGCCTTCTCTGCAAACGAATCAATCTCAGACTGATAGGACGCCTCTACAGTGTCCATCGAATAGTTGAATCCCTTTTCACTGAGCGCGTCGAGATTCGACTGCAGCTGTGCATCCAGGCTCTCTTTCAGCGAGTCGTATGAGTCCTGTGTGATCTCGCCTCTGTTCAGCTTGATGTTCAGCGCGCCTAGCTGGTACTCATACGCTGAATTATAGTTATCAGACTGTTCGTTAATCTGATCCTGAATTTCTCTCTGAAGATTTTCAAACGACTTGCTCGTCAGTGCTTCGCCTGAGTACTTCAACTCGATGCGCTGCAGCTTCGCTTCAGACTGTGCCTGTGCCACCTCATTCGTGATGGAAGCCAGCTTCTCTTGAAGTTCCTGAATCATCTTCGCCTCATCAACATCGATGATTCCATCCTCCATAGCGTCGCTATATGCTTTTCCGAGCTGATTTCCAAGGTCTGCCACTTCTCCGTTCATGCTGTCGTACATGCCATCAAGTTCGGCAAGAAGTGTATTTCCATTCTCACTGTTCTCTCCGAACATTGCCGATACGGAAATATGCGCCGTATACTTTGCCTGTTCTACTTCCTGTAGACTTTCTTCAACCATCGAGTCTATGCTTGACTTCAAATCTGCAGAATCGGTCTCACTCAGCGATGTCCCTGTTTCAATCTTCCATGTCAGGCGTGAAATCTTCTTGCTCGCATCTTCGACGGATTGCGCAATCTTGTTGACCTTTGACATTCCCTCGATGGATTCACTCAGCTTCCCGATCGTGTCCTTTCCGAGAATGTCCTGTGCTACTTCCTGAAGGTCCTCAAGTGACAGTGTCATGTTCCCGAAGTGCTTCTCAAGATTCGCTTCCTTCGCCTTCTTTGCGGCCAGCTTCTCCTGTGTCGTGATACCGGCGATCGCGCCGCCGAGCAGAGCAACTCCTCCGATGGCTGCTGTCACCGGATTTGACGCCATCGCCGTGACGAATCCTGATATCGCCGTGAACCCGCTCTGCGCTTCCTTCCCAATCTTCAGTGCCGTCACCGCGGTCGCGATGCCCATGATAATGCCGGCAGTCTTATCACCATTCTCGAGCAGCCACTTTCCCGTTGCAATCAGCGGGTCTGCGAATTCGGTCAATGCATCCTTTCCATCCAGGAGCTCCCTCCGCACGGTCGGGATGGTTTCCTCAAGATATTCCGTCGACAGATCTCCGAACTTGTAGATCCACTGCGTGCCCTCCTGAACGGCTTCTCTCAGCGGTGTTTTGAACAAATCATAGAGCTTGATGGCGTCATCTTCCATCGCCGACCTTGCTTTAGCGAAATTGCTCTGGAGATTATCCATCTTTGTTCCGGCCATCGTTTCCATCGCTCCATTGCAGTTCTCAAGCGATGCAGCTAGCGAATCCCACTCCGTCGTTCCATCCTGAAGCGTCGTTGTGAGGCCCTGGAGGATATTATTGAGATCTGCCGTGTGCTCTTTCCCGCCGATCGTGGCAATGGCCACTTGCCGCTCCTCGTCCGTCATGGTTGACAGCTTATTGTTCAGCTCGGTGAATGTCTGCTTCAGGCCCTTGAATGTTCCGTCGCTGTTAAACGCTGAAAGGCCAAGCTCGGCCATCTTCTTACCAGCCTTTCCAGTTCCGGTCGTCATGTTTGCAATGACTGCGTTCAGCGCGTTTCCGGCCTCCGATCCCTTGACGCCTCTGTTCGCCATGATGCCGAGCACGGTCGCTGTATCTGTGACCGGCGCTTTCAGATTTCTCATGGTTCCACCGACGCCAATCATAGCATCCATGAACTGCTCGGCGGTCTGGTTTGACTTATTGTTCGCTGTTGCAGCGATATCGAGGTACTTCGACAGTTCGTCAATTCCTACGCCTGCTGCCGCCATGGAATCTGTCACAAGGTCGGATGTCCTCGCGAGATCAAGTCCCGATGCTTCTGACAGCCTCAGGACGGACGGCAATGCCTTGATTGAGTCATTTACCGACCATCCTGCGAGTGCCATATATTCGAGCGCATTTGCGGATTCGCTGGCCGTCTTTGAGGTCTCGCGGCCCATATCCATTGCAGCCTTCTTTGCCGCTGCATACTCCTCTTGAGACGCGCCTGCTGTTGCCGCCCAGGAGGACATCGCAGATTCAAAGCTCGATCCAACCGTAACTGATGCAGTTCCAAGTGCTGCTGCGGCTCCTGCTGCCACCTTCATGGCGTTCACAGCCGTTCCTGCTGCCTTTGTGAGTCCTCCCCACATGGAATCAATGCCAGGAGATGCTTTTGCAAATGCTTCGGAAGTGGATATAGCAGTTCCTTTTATTTCTCCGGATGCCTTTGCTGCAGCCCGCGCGATCTCTCTCATTTGCTTTTTTGTCAGATTCGTTGCCTGTCCTAATGACTGGTCTACCATTCCGACAATCTGCAATGCTAATTGATATTTACTGCTGGCCATCTGCGTCTCCTTACATCATTTCTTCTTGCTTGCGTTCAGAATCTCTTCTGTTACTCTGTCCAGTTCATCGATTGGCAGCTCGTAGAGGAACTGCATCGACGTCCCTGTCCTCAAGGAGATTGTCACGATCACCCTCCGAATCGAATCAATCGATTCCGGAGTTAGACCGTTGCGTAGAAAAAAGTTACTACATACTCCTTCAGGCGAATGGAATCCCGCGCGCTCATGCGATCACAGTAATCCCACGGCTTCTTTGCACACCGTGCTGCTACGAGCATTGCATACTGTCTTGTGAGCTCTGTGCGCGTTCCTGTGAAGCCTCTTCTTGTCATTTCTCTATCTATGTCCACGAGATCATGCGCATTCAGATCCAGGAGTCCGGATAAATCGAGCTCTGTGATCTCCTCGCCGTCGTACTTGAACGACTGGTTCAACTTGAATGTCATCATCTCTTCAATCTTCTGTTCTTCAGTTTTTGCTTCCTCCGGAGCTGCCTTCTCGGCAGCCCCAGTCTCGGCATTTTCAACAACCTTTTTATTCATAACCATTCACCTTTGCCTTTTAGCAAAAACGACGTACTTCCTCGAGGAGGTCTGTGCCATCGATCTTGCAGATATTGTTCAGCTTGTCGATTTCAACAACCTTCTCGCCGTCAATCTCAATAAGCACGTAGGTTTCTTCTACGGTTACCGAAGCTCCCATCGAGTTTCCTGGCTGCATGGAACCTGGCTTTACACTCACACAGCGACCGCCGACCACATAACGAAATCCGCAGAATTTTGATGCGCCCGTGGATGTATCTGTGACCTGAATAGCACCTCTGATGTTTACACGTACCGGCTTCATCGGATTTATGATGCTTGCCATGTCCTTGTACATGATGCGGAACGGAATTTCCTGCTGCATGGAATCGTACTGCCCGATAACCGGCGTATTGTACTTTCCTGCAATTCCTGCGCCGCTGATCTCTGCAGTGAGGTTAACGAGATCCGCAAGCGTCATTTCACTTGTGATTCCGATCAGCTCGTCACCGTCGCCATTGTAGACATTGAAGTTATTGATAATCTCCGGAATATCCCTAGAACTGATTGTGTTCATCTTTATTCACCTCCTAATGCTGTCTGAAGAATGGTTGGGTCAAACTCGATTGCATTTTCAATCCACTCTGCAGGCGTCCAGAATGCAATCTTCGTTGAGAAGTGAATCTCTCCATTGAGGATCGCCGTAACCGGGTTGTCCGCCTCACTGAAGGTGATAGCACCTCCGGCGATCGCTCCAGTCGCAGTGAGTGAATTGAGGTAAATGTTCTCGCTGTCTACGAGTGCTTCAGTCAGACGATACGATGCTGGATCATCGACTTTGCTCTTGTAAGTCAGAATGAAATGATTTCTATACCAGCTCATCATTCTTCTACATGCGATCCAGCGGTCCTTCGGGTCTGTGGTACCTGGATATGCCGATGTGTTGTTGCCCCAGCTCTTCCAGCCCTGATCGTTGATCGCGGTCACGATGCCATAGCTGTTCACAAGCGCTGCCTGTGCATTGTCCAAGATGACCTCGGTACCATCTGCAAGCACTGCTGCAGACATGTTAATGATCTCGTTTGATGGAGATTTATACGGCACATCGCCATGCTGTGCATCGGTGTATGCGGTCATTGCTGCCCACACTGCAGAATAGAAGTAGGTTTTCTTTCCGAGCTTTACCTTTGGCCAAACAAGGATTGCGTGCGGATCAGATACTGCAAGCGTCGTCTTCGCCTCGAGCAGCTTGGTGTAAACCTTTGTACCGTTTGCAGACGAATCCATATCGATCACGCACTCGCAAGTGAATAGATCATTGATGTTCTGCGTCTTCGAACGAAGCACCGCTGCCACTCCTGCATCCTGTGACCAACCCGGCGCAAGAATGAGTCCTGGTGTAAGTCCAAGCTTTGGGTAGATCTGCCGGATGACCTCTACGCCGGTCTCTGCGCCGGTTGCTGCGTTTACGCCTCCGATTACGTCCTTTGCTGTCACTGCTGTTGGATCCAGCTGGTTGCCTGTAACCTTGACACCTGTGACCGTCTTTGTCGTCTCATTCGAAATGAGTGTTACGGTTACGTAGCCATCATCGTCAAATGCAAGCTCATAATCCGTTCCTCTCGTGAGTTTCTTTGAGGCCTGATCTGTCACTGCAAGCGAATCAAGCATGAGTCCCGTCTCTCTGATCGTGGCCACCCCGGCCTCAACATTTGCCGCTTCCGCAGCCGTGTAGGTCTTCTTGTGCTTCGCAGGATCCAGAACATTGATAAAAATGACTGGTGCCACTGCAAACACTCTAAACGACGCATCCATCGACTGACAAAGCGTGTACTTATCGAAATCATCGCTGTATCCGAGGGCGGCCACTGCCTCCTTGAATGAATATGCGATGATCGGTGTGTTGACTGCTGCCGATGGGTCCTCTGCCATGTTGATCGGTGCTGTACCGATGACAACCTGGAGACCAGCGGTGCCATTTACCGGCGCTGTCAGCTGTGTATCGATCTCTCTTGTGGAAATCTTGTGATTATACAAAGCCATGTTTTAATCCTCCTTGATTGTATTTATTGCTTACAATTTCAAACATCTTTGCTCTCGCGGTTCTGCCGTCCGCGATTTCCGTCTGAGCTTTTGCCAGCTCCGACAATGGTACGACCAGATTTCTGATCGCTGGAGTTTCGTCCATCGCCTTCTTCAAGACTTCTGTCAGACCGTTGCTGAATACGGTTCCCTGCGATACTCCTATAATCGATGGCCCAATATAGACCATTATCTCATCTGTCCAGCCTGTCGGCTTCTGCTGCTTTTCTTCAGCTGAAGCGGATCCTGCATTTTCCTTGCTGCTCATATGAACTGCCCTCCGCTTTCTCTCCGGATGCCAGGATATCCGAATGTCATCGTGAGCGCGCCGAAATAGTACGGATAGGTGTCCTCGTCCTGGTGCCCGAATTTAAAATCACACTTGCACGTATACTGACTCGCAAGAAGTGGGTCCTTCGCGAAACGCTCGACAACTTTCCAGATCAAGTTCTCTATATCGTAGTGTCCCTGATTATTCGGGTCGTCGTCAAACACTCCGAATACAAGCTCCATCAGCACTTCGACATTTGCATTCGGCCCCTGAATTTCTCCACTCTCAACCTTAACCACGCACCACGGGCACCGGAAGACAGCCTCCTCGTACTCCCCTTCGTCGTAGGTAATCGACTCATCTGCCTTGAAATCGGAATCATCTTTTGATGGGACCGGAAGCGCCTGCTCGTAAACCTGCAGCTTTATTCGCTTGTCTGAGCGCGGCTTTCTGAATGTCATCCCATCTGTAATCTTCTCAATTTCTTCCTTCAATGCCTTCTGCAGGAAGAGCGGCACCCGTCCTCGTGTGTTCACATTCATTTATCGTCCTCCGAGCGCCTTTTCGAGCGCTGCCTGCACCTGCTCATTCAGCTTCTCCCCGATTTTCGGTTCGATCTCCGGGTAGACCTTCTCGTTACGGACCATCGCTCTATCTGTAGAGCCGAGGATCTGTACCAGTTTATCTTTCCCGTTCGCAGTAGTCCTTCCGGATCTATAGAACATTCCGGTTCTGCCAGACCCCATAGTGGCAATGAACGCATTCTTGTAGGTCGTCATGCTTCCAGATCGCCACTGCGTTGATTGAACCTTGTATTTCTTCTGCCGTCCCAACATCCTCCACGCGTTTCCGATCCGGCGTGGTCGGACATCACTCTTTAGAAACTTCGTCGGCGTCGCCTTCGGTCTCGCTCTGAACTTCATGATGCTCGGGACACGCTGCTGGTTACCGAAATCAACCTCAGCACCCAGGTTCGACACTGTGGCCTTCTTGATCACAGCCCGCTTATAGACTCCACTCGTCGCATATACCGATTCCGCTTTGCTTGACAGCTCTCGCTTTGCAAACTGCGCCGTATCGTTGACGGCCTTCTTAAAAACCTGCTCTGCAGATTTTCCTTCAACGGCATTCATCGCGTTGATAACTCTATTCACATCATCGGCGTTCAGATTGAACTTGATGTCTATGCTCATGATGAAATCGCTCCTAACGTGATGGAGTACACGCCGCCTTCGTCGACCGCATCTGAGATCCGGTACTTCTTACCATCAAAATCAAGCATTCTCCCGATGGCCGGAAGTCTTCCGAATTCAGATCTTGAAACATAAAAAAGAAGCTGCCGCTGGAATACTCCATCGATACGCCCCTCTTCTGTCTGTTTCTTCGACCGGTTGATGATCTCGAGATTGTCCACGATGACATTCATAGGCTTCCCATCAACCTCGTGCCGTTCTCCGAATTCATCTGGATTCATGAACGCGTTTCCGATATCTCTAAACAACTGTTCCTTGAATCCCATTACTTTCTTTTCCTCACTGGATTATCCGGAACCCGTCCAATCAGATTCTCGTCTGATTCGAGATTTCCTTTCGCAATGCCTGTCATCCCCGCTTTCGCAGATGCCCGCTTTGCTTTCGGTCTCTCCTTGGCAGCTTCCGTCTCATACGCAGACCCGCACTCGATCCACGTGTTCTTTTCTTCAGCGTCTTCCGGGAGGCACTCCCCCGGAAGATACTGATGGTTATGAAAAAAGATTGTTGATTTCGCTATCAGCATGGCCGATCAACCAATCTTGACAGCGACCGCGTGATCGCCCGCAGCTACCGGAGCTGCCACGTATCCAGCTACAACGGTTAAAGATCCCTTTGTAGCTGTAGCACCAGTTCCGTTCCAGTAAACGTCTGTGCCAAGCGTCGCTTCGCCCTCGTCTGCGTACGGAATGGTGAAAACGCCTTCCACTTCTACAGATCCGGTCTCACCGGCCGGGATGTCTGCGCCTGCCACGCCGATTCTCGTTCCGAGTGTTACAATGTCGCCTGCCTTGATCAGCGCAGCTGTTCCATTCTTATAATCGAGAGCCTCTCCTCTCTGAAGGTATGTTGCTGTCATAATGTCTCCTTTCTGGCATCATCAAATGGTGAGCTTCGTACCTGGGTTCTTCACGATACCGCGGAAATCACGCACCCAGATGCCTGCATCGATATATACATCCCAGACAAATCCGAGCGTGCCTGCTGCCTCCATGCGTCTTACGGTTGGAATCTTCTTGCCGTTCAGGTAGTCGACACCGATTGACGGTGCGCTCATCGGGTCTGCAACAATGAACCACGGGATATTACCGGTACCGGCCATAGAATTGAGATATGGAGACTCGATCACATCGAGCGGGTAGCTCAGGTTTGCGAGCGGGTTCTTATCGTTGTTGTTTGTGCCAGGCACCTGTGCGGAGTGCAGGATTGTGTAGAGGTCGAAACCATAGCCTACCGGCACAATGATATGTCTCGGTGTCACATAGATCGGCTCTCCAAACTGATCCTTCTGCAGCTGCATCGTAAGAATCATCTTCTGAATCGAAGCCACGGTCGGTGCTGTTCCAGATGCAATCACGTTGTTGTGATCAGCGTGGAACAGGGTCTTGCCATCAAAAATCTTCTCATTCCCCATGATCGTCTTGTAAACAAGCTTGTCGATAGTCTTCTTCGCCTTTACTGCGTAGAGACCAGGCATGCGAGTCACGAGGCCGATATCATCATTGATGAACGCCTGACGTGTCATGCTGAACTGACGGCCATAGGTCTTCAGCTTCGACGTTGGAAGAAGCTCGGTTTCTGGAACGGAATTCTTCAGCTCGCCATTTTCTGGAACTTCCTCGAAATCGCCGACGCTGTTGATCACGTACTGATGATCCTTTGACTCCTTGAAGTCGCTCTTTGAGCCCTCGGTTACCCATAACTGGAACGTGGTCGGCGCGTGCTGATACATCTCTACTACGGACTTATTTACCGCGGTATCCAGAATTGCCGGGAATGCGGCAGTTGGGTTGTACGCCTGTCTCGTCAGTGCATCAAAAACCTCATCCGGAGACATGCCGCGTACTCTCGTAGCATCCTCACCGGCTCTGATTAAGCACTCCTGACCAAGTGCACGAAGATCCATGTTTCTGAAGGACTCAGCTCCCTCAGCTGCATGTTCTACCGTTGCGCCGGATCTTAATACAATGCCATCCGCGGCTGCTGCACGAAACTTATCGCCCTCATCCCGAGTCACTCTTGCGCCCATCGGTGCGTGCGTCCGTCTCATGTTTTCAATCACAGCTGCTCTCACCTGCTCGATCGAAGAACCGTCGTTGATGTACTGTGTCGGATCCATATTGAACTCTCTGCAGAGTGCTGTAACCTGCGCTACTCTGCTGCGCTCTCCCTCAATGGCTCTCTGTGCTGCCTGCGCTGCATCGTCGGTGCCAAGGCCTCTCTGTGGGTCGCCCTCGGTTGGATTTACATCCGGCTCGATCGCATCGATCTGTCTCTGCAGATCATCGAACTCGGACTGCTCCTCTGGTGTCAGATTTCTCTCCTCAGCCTGTGCTGCGTTGAGAATCTCCTGCTGTCTTGCCAGCATCTGTTCTCTGTTCATTTCTTACCTCCATTGTTTAAAATGTTTTTGTTGTATTGAAGCTGTCGGCTGAAGAAACCGATCGACCTTCCCATATTTTCACGTCCCTCAGCGGAACGTCCTACGCCGACGGTAAAGTCCGCCGGTATCGATACGATGGATATCTCGTATGGCATCCATCTTTTCGCGATTGAGACTGGGCCTGTGAATCTTCCGTCCGTGGATTTCTTGTTTGCGGCTACGTCTTCCCAGTTCTCAACCTGGTATCCGACAGAAACGCCCTTCAGCGATCCACCTTTTACCTTTTTGAAGACCACATCCGACTCTTCATCATCGTCAAACTGCACGGTTGCCACGCCTCTATTTCCCTCGACAGAACAACTCAGCACCTTGCCGATCACCTTGTCTCTGTTATGGTTATAAAGCAGGCAGCCGATCTCCTGCAGTCTCGTCAGATCTACGCAGCCTTCGGAATGGTCGAGGATCTCCGTTCCCCACCACCGGTCATACGGTTCCTCCGAGCTGAACGAAAGCTCTGCTGTTCTGTTTTCCTCGTTGATCTGCCGTGTCTGCATTGCGAGCGTTCTCTCGAGGTGCCCACTCATTTCGCGTTTTTTATTTCGTGTTCCCACTGATCATCCCTCCTACTACGACACCCTTCGATGCTGCATATTCCTGAATCTCGGCCATCTCATCGATCTGTTCCCGCCAATCGCGACCATTCTCAGCGGCGAGCTCGGCGAACGTCTTCTCTCCAGTCTGCAGTGCCGTCTTATTAGCGTTTGCTTCCTTTGCTGGGTCAATCCACTTCTTCGGTGCCTTAATCCATTTGTGCTCCAAATACGTTTCCTTCTCAGTCCAGAAGTTCTTGATCTGTACTACACCGGACAGCACACATGAGATCACGAATGTTTCATAGATCTCGTCAAGTGCATCCGTCAGCATCTCGATATCTTCCTGATAGGTCATCTCGTCCTCAATGACGCCCTGACGCGCGGATGAGTAATTCGACTCGGACATATCTCTCGAAACGGTCTCATAGGACAGGCCCTGCCCGGATCCGGTCATCCGCATCTGCTGCTTTATAAACTGCGTTGCGTCTGTTGCCGCACCGGTCGGAACTACTGTCTGCACCTCATCACCCGGATTCAAATACTGAATCATGCCAGGCGTCAGCATTTTTCCCTGGTATCGTTCGCCGTTTCCTCCATCTGCCAGATTTGAACGTCCCAATGATGGTGGAAGTGCCCGCTTAATAAACACCGACAGGCACGCCAGCACTCTTTCCTTCACCGATACAGACTGTATGAACTCGTTGATGTCCCGGATCCGCGTGATGGTCGGCGACATATCTGACATCTCACGGATCTGCGACGGCCTGCGCTTTGAGTACATGAAAATAACATCTTTCGCGTCGACGCGTTCTGTATTCTCTACGGTGTAGCCGTCTGTTGAGTATCTCCGGAAGAAATATGCAACCGGCTTATTCCAAGCATTGTACTCAATGCCTCCGACTACTTTATTTTCCTTCTTGCCCGGCGTTGATGCCAATGTATCAAGCTCGTCAACCTCCAACGCCTGAAGCTGGAACGGAACCATGCCTTCTGATGTGTATCGTTTGAGCAGAATGACACCACCGTCAATCTTTTTTCGCTCTACACACATGCGCAGCATCTGATCCAGATTCTGCGTTCCAGTGACATCGCAGTTTCTCTTCTTGCACCACTTGAGCCATGCCTTCTCGAGCTCCTCGTTCAGGCCCTCGTCGCCTGTCATGGACCTTAATCGGTATCCTCTTCCAAATACGTTTCTCTTATAGGCTCCAATGACAGAATTCATCACGTCCGAATTCTTCTCCAGGTCTCTGGCTCTTGCTCTTACGATGTCACGATTCCAGCAATCCTCGGATTCTGCAGACTCGTTGAACACTCGCCAGTTTTGATTCTGCTTTGAATAGGTGCCTGCATCATAGCCTTTCTGAAGCTCGAGCGCGTTTCTGTACGCCTGCCGCTTATATGCGGTTTCTGGAGACAGCCACCCGATAAAATTATCTAAAATATTCGCCATCGCTTATCTCCCGTCAAAAACTCCAACGAACGTATCCCCGAAAATATCTGTCTGCTCCTGTGCAGCTTCTGCTTCGAGCTCCTTCTTCATAGCTCTCAGCTGCGCGAGATCTGCTCTCGTAAGCTGGCGCGAGCCGATCTTATAGGACTGGCCGCCGACCATGATCGCGTAGATGGCGTCCTTCACGACTCTCAGCTGCTCTGCCGGTGACTTGCCGAGCTGATCTTCGTTTATGTTGTTCGTAGTATCTGCCATTTATTCAATCTCCCATCCAGTTCTCATTTTTCTGAATCCAGTTCTCCTCCGGCGTCGGTACCGGCTCCGGTCGTTGCTTCTCCTCTTCTCTTACACTCTGAAGATGCAGCGAGCGGACACCCATAATTTCAGCAGCCGTCATCGCGTAGACCTCACAGTCGAGATAGTGGTTGTCTGCGTGAGATGTTTTCGGCACCCACGTGGACCTCATGACGCCGTTTTTCTTTGTGCTTATCTTCTGCTCTGCGGTTACCTGCTGCGCGTAGTTGCTGTCGCAGCCCTTGTAGACCATCCATGATCCGGTTCCGTTCTGCCGCTTCATTCTGGCCGCGATCGAATCCTTTATCTGATCACCATCTACGATAACCAGCGGCATCCCGCTGACCCTGCTGCCTTCCTTGTTGATCTTCGAGATCCGGTACCGGTCATTCATCGGATTCGATGAGCCCTTGACCGGCATTGACCAGTCTGCATTGTTAATGCAAAAATCATAGGTTGCATCCGGCCTGTAACCGGAATCGACCAGGCACATGGAAACCACCATCTTCTGACCGGATAACTTCTCATACTGCAGGTTCATTACCTCTTCGATCTCGGCGAACGAGAGCACCTGCCCGTGCGTAATGCACTGCGAGGTTGTGTAATCTCCCCACGCTCTGATCGTGTAGTAAAGCGATGTTTCCTGCACATCGACGCCGCCGGTGATGATCTTCGCCCACTCCGGCACCGTGTACTGCTCGACTTCCGTCTGGCGCTCCATCACGAGATCTTCGTTCGTCTTCAGCTGCGTGTCTTCCCATGGTTCCGCGAGCCATGAGTTTACGAAGTTCTGCAGCTTCTCCGGATCATCCTTATCATTCAGGAATTCCTCGGCGATATCGGACCACTTCAGGAACAGCGAGTATACCGACGATATCCAGTATCCGACGCTCTTCGCGCGTCCGACGCCCCGCTTGCTGACCACCTTCCAGCGACCCTCGCGCAGCATCCTCGGCTTGTCGGCGTCTACGATCACGCACCCACATTCCTGGCAGATGTACTCCGCCGTCGCTGCACGCTCGTGATTTGACATCGTGTTCTCTTTATCTTCGCTCCAGTGGATCTGTTTGAACTTCAGCTCGATCTCCTCGCCGCAGTGCGGGCACCTGCAGAAATAATGTCGAATCTCGTCTGCCTCTGACATGTGCTTCCAGATGTAGTTCGTCTTCAGTGTTGGCGTCGATATCTCATACACCTTCTGCTGCGGTCTGAACGTTTTCGTTCGCTCCGTCGCGAGGTCGTACGGACTCGCCTCCTTCGTCGATGCGCCTGGCATCTTGTCGATCTCGTCGAAAAACAGATACTTGATGTGCGTCGATGCCAGCTTTGACGGCGATCCGGCACCGCGTAAATAGATCTTCATGTTTCGGAACTTGAGTTCGAGCTCTTTTGACTGGTTCTCAAGAAACAGCTTTCGCAGATTCGGAATCAGCCGGATGGACGGCTTCAGGCGGTCGTTTGATACCGACTTCGCGAGGTCGTCCGATGGATATACAAACATCGTCGGTGCTGGTGTGCGGTCGACGATGTAGTATGCGATATTCTGGATCGCCTCAGTTCCTCCGAGCTGCGATCCCTTGCACAGAATCACATTCCGGATGTACTTATCGTTGAATGTGTCCATGATCTCGTTCAGATATGGCGTGATGTCGTTTGACCATTTACCGGCGAGGCTGTTCGAATCATCCAGGACTCTGTTCTGCTCCGCCCATTCGGATACTGTCTGCACCTTCTGTACCTGCAGGCAGCGCCGAATGACGCGCTCAAACAGTTTCGCCGTTTTAATCCGTGACCGGCTCCGCTGACTCATTCATCCTCATCCTCCTCGTCTTCTTCGATATCCTCCATATCCTCTTCATATGTTCCGGCCTTCTGGCCGTCGATCTCGTCCGGGTCGTATCCAGCGAGCTCATTCAGTGCCTCGGACACAATCTTCGCAAGGATCGCGATGACCTCGTTCGCGTCCGTCACGCCTGCGATCTGCATCGCTGCCTTCTGCGGCAGTGCTTCGAGTCGATTCCGGAATGCCAGCAGCATGTTCGTAAGATATGACTCGACATCTGCGGCTTCGTGCAGCTCTCTCCGTAACTTTCGGAGCTTCAGAAGCGAAATCTTTCGTTTGACCTCCTCGTGCTCCGCGGCCACCTTTTCCTTATCGACGATCGTACGTCGGCCGGTCTCGTCATTTACCTTGTACTGAATGTATTCCTGGATGCATTTCTCCAGATTGTACTTTTTCTCACCCGCTGGCAGCTGAAAAAGCCCAGCCGTTTTCAGGTTTCGCACCTGCCTCGGAGAGATTCCGAGGCATTCCGCGAGCATTTTCTGCGTCACTTCCACTTCCTGCTCCTCTCGGAACCAATGCACTGCCTCCGATTTCCTCTTTCTAGTGCTGCGCCGTCCTCAGTTTTTAAGAAAATTTCTTTCTGCATATAATGTAAAAAGAATCCAATTTTCTAAATTTGTTTCGATAGCCTGCTTCTCGAGGAAGGAAGTGCACCAAAAATTTTCACTCTACAGCCATAAAACCCGCGATTCGTCGGACCCGCAGCCGGTGTACGCCCTGGGAAGGACCCGCGTGCTCTTCTAATAAAATGGCGGGCCATTCGACCCGCCTAGTGTATTTATATCCCGGCTTTCGCACTCATCCGGACGCGTTACCCAAGAAAGTCCCGAGCAACTGTTTAGCAAACAAGAGAAAGGTATCAAAAAAGAGGATAAGGTTTCCCTCGTCCTCTTCTTCGACTCTATAAGCTTAGCACGGTATTATGTCCCGTGAGTGCGGTCGTTTAATTATTTTCTCCGTTATTTGCCTGATTGGCAAACTCAAGCATCATCTTCGTGAGCTGGCTTGCCTGACTCACACCGGCCCGATCGCAAGCATCAGCGAAGGCCTTCACCGTCGTATCCTTCAGCTTATAGCTTTTTGATACATAACCGTTCTTACGGTTCCATCTGTTCTGAGGGCTTTCTTTCTTGGTCTCTTCCATTTCACTCCTCCTTATCGTTCTTGATTAATGCAATCACAGCTTTCACAATTCCGATACAGATAAAAAATAGCGCTAGAAATTTTAATGCTGTCATGTTGTTTAAAATTCAGATTCCATGTTATTATGTGCAAGGGAAGGATTTTACCTCTTCCCCTGCATTGGATTGTTTGGCTAACTTATCAGCGAATCAATTTATCGATGATTAGCAGAATCAATCCCACTGTGAAATCCACCAATGCGTTTACTAGGCGTTCCTTGGTGGATTCTTTTATTTTTGGAATCTTCATTTCTTTCTCCTTTCTTTGGATTTGTGAGCTTCTATCTCTCTCTCATTTATATAATATCATACTGTACACATTATGTCAATGATTCTGTGCACTTATTTTAAAAATCATGCCTCTTTTTCGGTCTCGCTTATAAACTCCTGCATCATCTTTGTAAGCTGCCCCGCCTGACTGACGCCACGCTTTTCACAGGCTGCAGCAAATGCGTCCGTCAGATCTCTCTTCAGCCGATAGGATTTTGCGATGATGCCAACCTTCTGCTGGTACTTCTTCTGTGCTGCATACTTATCCTTTTCTTCCATGCCGGGCTCCCTTCATAAAAGTCGAACAAACTTCCATCAGATACAACGATCCGGAAAATATAAGGAATATCGCCGAAGCGATTTTATTACTTCCCGCAAAATGATATACCCATGCAAATATTAAAAACATACGTGTAATGCTTTCCATTTTTTCACCTCTCTGCTATATTTGAAATGAGGTCGGGGCTTTCGCCCCTTCCTCGGCTTACTTAAAGAGCTTTATGACTTCCGCAATTCCCGTCAGTAGTGTACCAACCCCGATGGCGAATTTAGCAATTACTGTCATCCAGCTCTTTATTTTTTGCTCTGTTTTTCGCTTCATTTGTTTTACCTCCTTTCGATGATTTAATTATACTATAGTGTGCACTCTATGTCAACAAATAAGTGCGCACTATAAAAAATCCGATGCATTTCTGCAAATGGTCTTTTGAAAATAAAAAAAAGAGAGCCAGCCGAAACTGACTCCCTTCAAGTATGTATCCGTAAATACATACCCCAATTACTATGTATAGTATATATGCTGCGCTCCTAAAAATCAACGATTAAATGTATTTCTTCAAGGTTGCCATCTTGGCTGAAAGATCTGGATGTATAACCTTCGAGGCAATGATTGAGCTTACCGAATTTTTATATTCATCAGTAATTTTCTCAAAGTCTCGTATAAAAGATTTGATTTCAGTTTTCGTGACTCCGAGCAATTTCAAATAATAGCACATTAGAATTATGTAGTCACCTATAGATTTAAAGTTGACATATGAAAGACCGATTTCTTGCTCGAGGCATCGTTTCATTGGCCTTGTTGGGTCGATATTGCGAAAACGAGTGTCAAACACGACAGCGTTATGCGCGATTGCATTTCTGAGATCTTTTAACGCATAGATGTATATGCTCGCATTGATTCATGTAGTGTCAGCAAAAATCCGATGCATTTCTGCACCGGATCTCACTCTGTCATATCTTCTGTGCCATCAACCAGTAAAACTTTCTTCGCCGATCATAGTACATATCACGTTCACATGGCATGCCTGCTGCCTTCAGCGAATCGAATGTTACGTATTCCAGCGTAACACCTTTCAGGATCCATTCTGCAATATCCTCGTCCGCTTCGATTGCGGTCTGCTCAACCGTCTTGATCTTTTGCGATAGCTCCGCCATCCGCATGGCGTTCCGTTCTGTTGGATTCCCGCATCCCGATCCGTGTGGCATCCCGGTGTAATTGATCGCGCTCACGTCTCCGCCGGCAAGCCTTCCGTATTCCTCGATCCACTCGTTGTACTGCAGGCAAAAGTGGCGTGCTGTCAAAAACTTCTGCTTTGAAATATAATATTTTGAATTCCTGGATGGTGTTCTGATGTCCGCCACTTTGTTCCTCCTGATTGTTTATTTCCTGTATTTCTCATCTGGGCATAGACTCGTGTACATGTACGGCGGTCTCTGCCCGATCTCCATTGCCTTATCGCTTGCCTTGTCGTAGCTGCTTGCGATCTTCCGCAAAATCATGTTCTTGACCTTCTGATCATTTGTGCTCTTTTTCTTCCGCGCCATCGTGTTCCCTCACTGTATCTGTAAATCAATGCCGAGTTCATCCATGGCCATCCGTCTGAAATCTGTGCTCTTCAGTTCTCCGGTCTGCCACTTCTCTAGCTGGTTATCTATGTTCTGGTACACCCGCGTGATACGGGTAGCTCCAAAACCATATTCCTGCTTGAGTGCCAAGCCGACGAGATAGTACATAGCCGAAACAAGATCGTGCGTATCTTTGTCGATTGCCCGGTTATGCAGCTGCTCATATACCTCAGAGGACGCCCGCTTGATCTCAGCCATCGGGTTCCTGCCCTTCGCAAGCTTCCGCTCCATGGCTCGGCGGTATTTTCTGCTTAGGCTCATTCTTCCACCCTCTCAATCTTCGGCACTGGCTCCCGTCCCCATCGGATCGGCTCATCTGCACGGACGTCAAACAGATTCCGCTGCTCTTCTGACTGATCTAACCAGAATTGATGGCCGATTGCTCCATAGAGCGTTTCGAGCTCCAGCACGTCCGGTGACTTATCAATGTCTGCCTTGCTCCGCCCTGCGTCCATCACGCCGCGCAAAACACTCTTGATTGCTCCGAGTGTGTAGATGTACCGATCGAATTCGCGCTGGTAATCCTCGCCATTGTGAACTGTACGGCCTTTTGTCACGATCCACTCCGCCAGCATCTCCGGCTGATCTAATCCGGTCCGCATCATCATCTCGATGGCCCGGTGGATAAGATGCAGCTGC
>ERZ808240.1425-NODE-1425-length-29825-cov-27.183910_pt1 | contig 29825 bp, 25 predicted proteins | sample MGYA00521084_ERZ808240 | MGnify/ENA primary metagenome ERZ808240 (study PRJEB31516, sample SAMN03275571) | gut metagenome | biome: mammalia-associated habitat; material: feces | host: Papio cynocephalus | place: Kenya | collected 2012-08-06 ... | reverse complement strand
ATTATCTCTTTGAGAACTGAGGAGCACGACGAGCAGCTTTGAGACCGTATTTCTTTCTTTCCTTCATACGAGGGTCACGAGTAAGGAAGCCAGCTTTTTTGAGAACAGGTCTGAGTTCAGGATTGAAGAGGAGCAGAGCTCTTGAAAGACCATGTCTGATAGCACCAGCCTGACCAGTAACGCCGCCGCCTGCAACATTGCAAACGATATCGAATTTATCGAGGTTTTCAGTGAGGGCGAGAGGCTGACGAACGATGAGCTTGAGAGTTTCAAGACCGAAGTAATCGTCAATATTTCTGCCATTTATAGTGATATTGCCTGTACCGTTGTATACACGTACTCTTGCAACAGAATTTTTTCTTCTGCCGGTACCGTAATAATATTTCTGTTTAGATTCGTACATTATCGTAACTCCTTTCTTTTATAACTCGTAAGCAACAGGTTTCTGAGCAGCCTGATTATGATTAGCGTCCTTGTAAACTCTGAGGCGTGTAAGAGCTTTTCTGCCGAGAGTATTGTTAGGGAGCATACCATTTACAGCGTACATCATAGCCTTGTCAGCATTGTTTGCCATAAGGTCTTTATACTTGATTTCCTTAAGACCGCCAATCCAGCCTGTATGCCAGATATAAGATTTCTGTTCAAGTTTTTTGCCTGTGAGGACAGCCTGAGCACAGTTTATAATGATAACGTGGTCACCGCAGTCAGCATGAGGAGCAAAAGTAGGTTTATGTTTGCCTCTGAGGATATGAGCAGCCTGAGCAGCAACACGTCCGAGAGGTTTTCCAGCTGCATCTATTATATACCAGTTACGGTTTTTAAGATCGTCAGCTTTAGGCATATAAGTTGACATATAAAATTCCTCCGTATATTTATTATTTATAACGTCAGATGAGTATATTAAGAATACTCCGGACGACAACGATAATTATTATAAAACAATAAAAGAGGAATGTCAAGCGGTAAAATCCCGAAAAATCAATTTATATTCTCAGAACGCTGAATATCTCTTTAAATATCTTGAAATCTCTGCGTTTCTCATATTTCATTTTAAATTTCTGAGCATTTCATATTTTTTTCTGGTAGCCATGCCGCCTCTTATGTGGCGTTCTTTTTTATTGATATCAAGAACTTCTCTGACGAGAGGACAGAGTTCAGGTTTTATCAGTGCAAGCTTCTGTGTAACATCTTTATGTACAGTGCTTTTGCTTATGCCGAATTCATCAGAAAAATGCTCTGCACAGGCTCTTACAGTAGCTTTGTTTTCAAGGATATACTGAGCAAGAATAACGGCTCTGTCGCAAAGCACATTATCACATACAGCGTTTTCTTTCAAAAATATCACTCCAGACATGATTTTTTTACAATTATATGCTGATGTAAATAATTTCAGTACAAAAAAATCCTCCGACTTCAAAAGCCGGAGGATTTTTATTAACACCAATTCGATATCAAAATTCTATGATTGAAAATAATGAATTTTTCGTTTATTCTGTAGGGGCGACCATCGGTCGCCCGTTAGATTCACCAGAATTTCAGGCGGGCGACCAATGGTCGCCCCTACAAAAAACAATTCATCGAATTTGCGTTAAGATATTACTGCGGACAGAGTCTGTTATAAAGAGCCTCATATTTTTTAGCGGATTCTCTCCATGAGAAGTCTTCTTTCATGCCTCTTACAACCATCTTGTCCCATTCATCTCTTGATTCAAAGAATACCTGTTTTGCATAATTTATAGTATTGAGCATTTCATGAGCATTATAGTTTGCGAATGAGAAGCCTGTACCAGTACCTTCATACTGATTATAAGGCTTTACAGTATCTTTAAGACCGCCTGTTTCACGAACAATCGGCAGAGTTCCGTATCTGAGAGATATAAGCTGAGTAAGACCGCATGGTTCAAAAAGTGACGGCATAAGCATTGCATCAGCAGCCGCATAGAGTTTATGAGCGAGTACATCTGAATAGAAAATATTAGCAGAAACACGGTCACCATGATACTGCTGATAAGACCTGAACATATTTTCATACTGAGCCGTACCTGTACCGATTATTATGAACTGAACATTATCATCAGCAATGCCGTCCATAACGCAGTTTACAAGGTCAAGACCCTTCTGGTCAGTAAGTCTTGAGATTATGCCGATAATCATTTTATTTTCATCAACCGGCAGACCGAGTTCTTTCTGGAGTTCAGTCTTATTAATTTTTTTGCCGCTGATATTTTTGGCACTGAAATTTTTATATATTTTCTTATCGGTCTGAGGGTCATAAGTCTTGTAGTCTATACCGTTTACAATTCCAAAGAGTGAATTGTTTCTGCATCTCATAAGACCGTCAAGACCTTCGCCGTAATATGCGGTCTGGATTTCCTTAGCATAGCTTTCGCTTACAGTTGTTATGATATCTGAATATACAAGGCCGCCCTTGAGCATATTTGCATTTTTCTTGTATTCAGGATTTACAGGAGTAAATTCAAGCTTGTCAGAGGTATACATATATTCAGGCAGACCTGTATGATATCTGAAATGTTCGATATCCCATACGCCCTGGAATCTGAGGTTATGTATAGTCATTATAGCCTTTGTATTTCTGTAGAAATCATTTTCAGCATATATTGAACGCATATAAACAGGGATAAGACCCGCCTGCCAGTCATGACAATGGATTATATCAGGTCTGAAACCGATAACCGGCATTATTGCAAGTACAGCCTTGCAGAAATAGAAAAATTTTTCCATATCAAACATAAGATTATCTGTATATGGAGTATCGCCGCCGAAATACTTTTCATTGTCCACGAAATAGTATGTGATGCCGTCATATTTATATGTCATTATACCTACATATTCATGCATAGGATGTTTTCCCATATCCATATAAAAATGAGAAACGTATTCAAACTTGCTTCTAAGCTCCCATTTTATACATTTATAATTAGGAATGATGACTCTTACATCATATTTTTTCGGGTCAATAGCTTTCGGGAGTGAGCCTACTACATCAGCAAGACCGCCGGTTTTTATAAAAGGTTCGCATTCAGATGCTGCAAACAGAATATTTTTCATATTGTTTACCAATCCTTTCACTTTTATTATAATGAAATGATTATATCATAATTAAATAAAAAAGTCAATTGATTTTCATGCTTTTATAGTTATTTCTACAACAAACCGCATATTTCGTGTTTATGGGCGTACAAATTCTGGATTTACAACATTTTTTCATTCTGCAAACGGCATTTTGTATACGCTCTGACTGTTTTTTGCCGTATCAATTATATATTTTTAATAAAACTGTTATTAATCATTGATTTTTAACATCATTTCATATTATAATAATTATATATCATTCAGACAGGGAGGCTTTAAAAAAATGGATTTATATAAAACGGCACTTGATTTTCTTAAAATGAAAAAGCATATCTGCGGTGATAATTATTTCAGTCTTGAAATGAAAATCACAGTTATACTTGCTTCTGACGGCAGAGTATTTTTCGGTACTGCAACCGGAAATGACAGCTCTGAATACAATGCATTCATAACTATGAAAACTCTCGGAAATCTGTACATAAAGCAGATTATATGCGTTGATGAATATGAATGTGTTTTTCTGCCTTCATTCAGATTCCTTGAATATATAGTAAATGACAATGAAAGCAACAGCGAAACATTTGTATACACTGATTCATCACATATGCAGCCTATCTTTACATTTATCCGCAGAAAAAATGATAATTTTGATATTCCCGCATATCATTCTGAAAAAGAGGATGATAACGATGTATGGCAGGACAATGCAGAACCCTCTGATGAATGGCAGGACAACGCAGAACCCTCTGATGACGAATGGCATGACAATATAGTAAGCTCTGAAAATCATAAGGATTTTGCTGACATTGAATCCGCTGACAGCCTTGCAGGAGAATTTGAGGGCTTTTCTGATGACAGTTCCGTTTCAAAGCCTGTTGTTGTCATGAAAAAGGAAAACGGCAATATGATGTTTGAAAATGCTCAGGATAAACAGTTTGAAATAAAAGGCATGGAGATAAACTATAACAATCAGATTAACAGCATAAACGCCGAGGATAATATAGTATCTGAAAATTATAAAGAACTTGAAGCCGGTGACCATGATGTGCGTCCTGAAAAAAAATCTCCTCTCTCTCTGCTTCAGGCAAAAAAACTCGCAAAAATCGCAAAGAAAAATGCTAAAAAACATTCTTCCGGCAGATAAATCTGAGATATTATGTTAAAAATCTTTTATTTTTTAGGATTTTTTAAATTTTATTATTAAATCTCTTTGCAAGTCATAAGAAATGTGCTATAATATATCTGTTGTTAAGGTTTATATAATAACATCACTGCATATACAGTGACTGAAATGGAGGAATATTTTTTATGAACAAGGAATTATCATTGTACAATCTCTGGTGTGAAAAAGCTGTGCTTGACCCTGAGCTTCAGGCTGAACTCCTTTCCATCAAAGGAAATGATGATGCTATAAAGGACAGATTTTACCGTGACCTTGAATTTGGTACCGGCGGTCTGCGTGGAGTTATCGGTGCAGGTACTTTCAGACTTAATGTCTATACAATAAGACGTGCAACACAGGGACTCGCTGACTATGTGAACGAAACATATGAAAATCCATGCATGGCTATCGCCCATGACAGCAGAATAAATTCTGATGTGTTCACTAAAGCCGCTGCCTGCGTTCTCGCTGCAAACGGCATAAAGGTATACCTCTATAAAGAGCTTATGCCTACTCCTATGCTTTCATTCGCTGTAAGATACCTTAAATGCAATGCCGGTATCGTTGTTACTGCAAGCCATAATCCTGCAAAATACAACGGATACAAGGTATACGGCGATGACGGCTGCCAGATGACTCTTGACGCTGCTGAAAAAGTTCTTGAAAAAATCAGCTCTGTTGATATGTTTGAAGGCGTAAAAGATACTGATTTTGACAATGCTGTTGAAAACGGCATGATAGAATATATCGGTGATGATGTAATCAACGCTTATTTCGACAAGGTTGTTGAACAGGGTATAAATACTGAACTCTGTGCTTCAAGCGGTCTTAAAGTTGTATATACACCTCTTAACGGCACAGGAAACAAGCCTGTCCGTGCAATACTCAAAAGAATCGGCATAAATGATGTGACAGTTGTTCCTGAACAGGAAAATCCTGACGGTCACTTCCCTACCTGCCCGTTCCCTAACCCTGAAATCCGTGAAGCCCTTGCCCTTGGTCTTGAACTCTGTGAAAAATGCAAGCCTGACCTTCTCCTTGCAACAGACCCTGACGCTGACAGAGTAGGCATTGCTGTTCCTTCCTCTGACGGATATGTTCTTTTCTCAGGAAATGAAACAGGTGCTTTGCTTCTTGAATATATATGCAGCCAGAGAACTGAAAAAGGTACTATGCCTGAAAATCCTGTAGCTGTAAAAACTATAGTTTCAACTGCTCTTGCTGACAGAATTGCCGAAGATTACGGTGTTGAGATAATTAATGTCCTTACAGGCTTCAAGTTTATCGGCGAACAGATTGGATTCCTTGAGAAAAAAGGCGAGGAAAACCGCTATATATTCGGATTTGAGGAAAGCTATGGCTATCTCGCAGGCAGCTATGTGCGTGACAAGGACGCTGTTGTTGCTTCAATGCTTATATGTGAAATGGCTGCATACTACAGAACAAAAGGTATCTCACTGCTTCAGGCAAGAGAAAATCTTTATAATAAATACGGTCAGTATGTTCACAGTCAGGAAAGCTTCCAGTTTGAAGGTGCAAGCGGTATGGAAAAAATGCAGAATATCATGACTTCTCTCCGCAATACACATCCATCTGAAATAGCCGGTCTTAAAGTCGTTGAATTTGCTGATTATCTCACAAGCAAAAAGAAAAATATTTCCGAAGGAACTGTTTCCGAAATCACTCTCCCGAAATCAGATGTGCTTTCATTCCAGCTTGAAGGCGGTGCAGGAGTTATCATAAGACCTTCCGGCACTGAACCTAAAATCAAAGCATACTATACAACAAAAGCTGATAAACGCAGTGACGCTGTAGCACTTGAAAGTAAAATAAGTCAGGATTTCAGAAAAATCCTCGGTATATAACAATCATTCAGATACTAAAAGGAACGCTTTATTTTTCAGCGTTCCTTTTTTTAAACAATACAAATTAGATGGATTGTTTCTGTAGGGGCGAACTGTGTTCGCCCGCTCGGTTTACAGCATACCCCAACGGGCGAACACAGTTCGCCCCTACAAAACGAATTTAATTTCAGATAAACGAATCACAGAAAATAACCATCGAATTTGAGTTAACTCAATGTTTGCCCTAAATTTAGCAAACTATCGTTTGCTCAAACTTTTTTCAAAAAAAGTTTGACAAAAAACTAAAAAACGATTATAGGGCAGGGACTTCGTCCCCGCACCCCTGACCAGAGGCTCCGCCTCTGGACTCCGCCAGCTTTTTGAAAAAAGCTGGGCAAAAACTTTTATCCCGTCCCTACTTATTGATAACATTTTTCAAATGGGCGGAGATTTTTTCAAATTATAACGTTAAAATAATATAAAGGAGTGTTACCATGTCTTTTGAAAAATTACAGAATATGATTGATGAATGCAATAAAATTGTATTTTTCGGCGGTGCAGGAGTTTCAACTGAAAGCGGTATTCCTGATTTCAGAAGTGTTGATGGTCTTTATAATCAGAAATATAAATATCCTCCTGAAAAAATTTTAAGCCATGGATTTTTTATCAATCATACAAAAGAATTTTATGATTTTTACCGTGATAAAATGATATGTCTTTCTGCAAAGCCAAACAAGGCTCATCTGAAACTTGCTGAAATGGAACAGAAAGACAGGCTTTCAGCCGTAATTACACAGAATATTGACGGTCTGCACCAGATGGCAGGAAGCAAAACTGTTTATGAACTGCATGGTTCTGTTCTCAGAAATTACTGTACAAAATGCCATAAATTCTATGACGTTACAAAAATAACAGGAAGTACAGGCATTCCATTTTGTGAATGCGGCGGAATAATAAAACCTGATGTAGTACTTTATGATGAAGGGCTTGACGATATAACAGTAAGCCGTTCAGTTGAAGCTCTCCAGTATGCCGATATGCTGATAATAGGCGGAACATCTCTCAGCGTATACCCTGCCGCAGGACTGATAAATTATTTCAGGGGCAGATACATAGTTCTTATAAACCGTGACAGCACTCCGCTTGACAATAAGGCTGACCTTGTTATAAACAACAATATCGGAGAAGTAATGGACAGTATAAAAATATAGAATTAACGTCAATCAGATTAAATAATATGCAGATTTGTTTTGTAGGGGCGACCATTGGTCGCCCGTTGCAGTTACCAGAATTTCATGCTGATAACCAATGATTTTCCGTACAGAAAACAAATATCGAACCTATTGTTTAACCATAATTCGGCGGGCGACCAATGGTCGCCCCTACAGAATAAACGAAAAACTCCTTATTTTCAATTACAAAATTTTATAATCGAATTGGCGTTTTTTAACGCAAATCCGATGGTTGTTATTTGTAGGGGCGAACTGTGTTCGCCCGTCCGAAATTCTGGTAAATTGGAGCGGGCGAACACAGTTCGCCCCTACAGAATAAAAGGAATTTTTTTGTTTTAAATCGTAAAATTTTGTTGTCGAATTATCGTTAATTAACCTCTATTGTATAGATTCAAGAGCAGAAAATGCCTGTCTGAGATTTGAAACGCCTATGATACGCATATTATATCTTCCTGCATTGATATTCTGAAGCGACTGTTTAGGAACTATGCATACTTTAAAACCCATTCTTTCCGCTTCACGTATTCTCTGGACTATATGCGTAACAGAGCGTATTTCTCCACCAAGACCTATTTCGCCGAATGCGGTAACATCTTCACTTATCGGTTTATCCCACAATCCTGAACATAATGCAAGAGCAACGGAAAGGTCGCCTGCCGGTTCATCAAGTCTGAAACCTCCTACAATATTGAGATATACATCAAGAGTTCCGAAAAAAAGACCTGCACGTTTTTCAAGAACTGCAATTATTATTGCAAGCCTGTTGAAATCAAAACCTGTAGCCATTCTTCTCGGAGTAGAAAATCCGCTTTTTGCAACAAGAGCCTGAACCTCTGCAAGCAATGGTCTTGAACCCTCCATAATGCAGGCAACACACGTTCCCGATACATTGTGAGGTCTGCCTGAAAGGAGCATCTGTGATGGATTTTCGACCTCTTTAAGACCATTGTCAAGCATTTCAAATACACCGAGTTCATTTGTTGAACCATATCTGTTTTTTACAGCACGGAGCATACGGTAATTCATATGGCGTTCACCCTCAAAGAAAAGGACTGTATCAACGATATGTTCCATTACCTTAGGGCCTGCAATAGCACCGTCCTTATTGACATGACCCACTATAAACATAGGGATTTCCTCACTTTTTGCAGTTCTCATAAAGAGATTGGTGCATTCACGAACCTGAGTAATGCTTCCCGGACTTGAATTTATCTGCTGAATACTCATAGTCTGGATTGAGTCGATTATAACTATTTCAGGTTTTTCGGATACGATTGCAGCACATACCTTTTCCGCATCAACGGCTGAAAGGAGCTTCAAATCAGGAGTTGAAACCCCAAGACGTTCAGCACGGAGTTTTATCTGTCTTAAAGACTCCTCACCTGATACATAGAGAATTGAATGATTTTCGCCGAGATACTGGCATATCTGCAAAAGCAGCGTACTTTTTCCGATACCCGGTTCACCGCCGAGAAGAACTACAGAACCTTTTACAAGACCTCCGCCGAGAACTCTGTCAAGTTCGCCTATACCGGTATTATAGCGGATATCGCTGTCACCTGTTATATCCGAAAGAGTATTTATTTCATATGAGCCGATAACGGACGGTTTTGCAGTTTTTGCAGATGAAATCACCTGCTGTTCCTCAAAGGTATTCCACATACCGCAGTTCTGGCATTTTCCGTTCCATTTAGGGCTTTCAAAACCGCATTCACGGCATACATACAGGGTTTTAGGTTTTGCCATAAAGATTTTTCCTTTCATTTCCGATATCTGAAACATTGTCAATAATCATTTTTCCGGCATCTGAATTATAGAGGATTGTATAATAAGGGCTGCCGTCTTTTCTGAATTTCATTTTTTTATATATTCCTGCTGATGAAGATTTTTCTGTTATATCATAAATCCTGTTGTTTTTGCAGAGGAAATTTTTTTCAACAAGCCATTCAAGTATTGAATTTGTAAGGAGCTTGCTGTCAGCGGATACTCCGAGAGATGAAAATATACTTTCAGCCAGTTCACTGACAGTAACAGAATTTTCAGGGAGTTTTATCCTGTTTTTATTTTTGTTTATGAGTCTGAATATATCATTTGTATCAGCGGCTTTTCTTTCAGCATTTTCTTTTTTAAGGATTTCAAGGAAAGGTTCGCTGTATTTTTCAGTCTTGACTTTTCCGACACCTGAAACTTTTGAAAAACCCTCCCTGTCATGAGGAAGTTTTACACACATATCCCTGAGTGAAGCATCAGAAAAGACTATATAAGCCGGAACGCCGAGGCTGTCAGCTATTTTCTTTCTTAAAGTTTTAAGCCTGTCCATAAGTTCCATATTGATATTGTAGATAGTATTTCTGATTTCAGGTTTTTTCTTTCTTATCGGCATAAATACCTTTGTCTTGTTTTTGAGAAGTGAAACTGAATTATTGTTTAGCATAAGCACAGGATATTCAGAATCAGAAATTGATATATATTTTTTCTCCAGCATATAGCTTATTATTTCAGAACATTTTTTAATGCTGTATTCTTTCATAATGCCGTATGTTGAAAGCTCCTGAAGATTATTTGTCATGATTTTCTGAGAACTTCCGCCTGTAAGTATTTCAGCAGTAATATTTATGCCGAAAGCTTTGTTTTTCTGCTGAAGTCTGTATATGCACGATATAATTTTCTGAGCATCAACTGTTATATCAGTGATTTGCATATCAGAAAGACAGTTTGAACAGTTATTGCAGGTGCATTGTGAATTATCCCCGAAATAACGCAGTATATACTTTCTCAGGCAGCCGCTTGTCTTGCAGAATCCTGCAATATCATAAAGTCTTTTCATATCCTTAGCCTGAGCATCAGGGTTATCGGACTGTTCAATAAGAAATCTGTTTGTGCGGATATCCTGACCGCTCCACAGCATAACGCATTCAGCCGGTTCACCGTCACGTCCTGCCCTTCCCGCCTCCTGATAGTAGCTTTCAATACTTTTAGGCATATTGTAGTGGACTACAAAGGAAACATTTGATTTATCTATTCCCATACCGAAAGCATTTGTTGCAACTATAACTTTTTTTCTGTCGAATATGAAATCGTCCTGACTGATTCTTCTCTGTTCATCGGTAAGACCTGCATGATAACAGGCTGACGGGATATTATTTTCACAAAGTTTTCTGCATACTTCCTCAGAGGCTTTTCTTGATATACAGTAAACTATGCCGCATCTGTCCCTGTTTCGGTTAATGATTTTCATAAGAGCAGAAAATTTGTCATCAGGTTTTTCTATTCCGAAGTAAAGATTTTCACGGTTGAATCCTGTAGTAATGCAGAAAGGTTCATTAAGTCCGAGAGTTTTTATTATATCCTTTTTCACCTCATCAGTAGCAGTTGCTGTAAATGCGGTTACTACCGGACGATATGAAAGTTTTGAGATAAATTCAGGTATTCTTAAATAGCTTGGTCTGAAATCCTGTCCCCACTGTGATATGCAGTGAGCCTCATCAACTGCAATCATTGATATTCTCACATTCAGTGCAAGATTTATAAATTCCGGAGTAAGCAGTCTTTCAGGAGCTGCATAGATGAGTTTGAATGCCCCGTTATATGCCATATCAAGTACAGCCCTGAACTCCTGAAACGACTGTGAACTGTTTAAAAATGCAGCGGATACGCCGTTTGAACGCAAAGCCTCAACCTGGTCTTTCATAAGGGATATAAGCGGCGATATAACTATAGTAATTCCGTCATGCATAAGTGCAGGAACCTGATAGCACAATGATTTTCCTGCACCTGTAGGCATTACGGCAAGAACATCTTTTCCGGCAAGAATATTATCTATAACCTCGGACTGACTTCCTCTGAAATCTGGATATCCGAAAACCTGATTAAGAATCTGTTTTTTTGTCATTTTTGCTGTCCTTGTCGGTTTTTTTCTTCAGTATTACAGTTGTTATCTTGTTTATCATACCGTCTTTCTTTTCCGCAGGCTGATTTTTATTATAGTCAAGGAGTTCAAATTCCGCATCAGCCGGAGAACGGTAATCATCTGTATTTGTACTCATATTTTTCTTCTGGAGCTTTTCATTGACTGCATTTCCGAAAAGAGTATATATAACGGCAAATGCAGGGACTCCTATAAGCATTCCGACAAATCCGAAAAGACCTCCGCCGATGAATATCGCAAATATTATCCAGAATGTAGGCAGACCTATTGAATTTCCAAGAATCTTAGGGCCTATTACATTTCCGTCAAGCTGCTGGAGTATTACAACAAATATGATAAACGGAATTACCTTTGCAGGATTATAGAGCAGTATCAGGAATGCACTCGGAACTGCACCGATTATAGGCCCGAAAAACGGTATCATGTTTGTAACACCTATGATACAGCTTACAAGAACTGTATACGGCATTTTCATTATACTCATAACGATAAAGGCAAGTACCCCGATTATAAATGAGTCTATTGCTTTTCCTGAGATAAATCCGATAAACTTGATATTTGCATCTTTTCCGATACTTAAAAGCTTGTCGCATCTTTTCTTTGAAAATACGGCATACATAACTTTTTTAGCCTGTGCAATGAAACTTTCCTTATTGTAAAGCAGATATATTGAAACGATAAATCCGAGAATAAAATCCTTTATTCCGACAAATACAGATGAAACGCCGTTTTTAAGGGCAGTTATCAGGTTTTCTATAGTAGGTTTAAGTCCTGATATCCAGCCTACAACTGATGTCTGAATGCTTGAAAACTGCTCTTCAAGCCATGATTTTATCGTTGAGCTTATTTCAGGATTATTATCAAGAAATTCTATCGCCTTGTCATAGAAATTATTGAAATATGACGGAGTATTGTCTATAAGAACATTAAGGCTGTTTAAAATCTCCGGCACTACCATGGCAATCATGCCACTGAGGCAGGCAAGCATGAATATTGATGTTATTGTTACACTTGTTGCACGGATTACAGACGGGTGCTCCTTCTTTTTATTTATTATCGGAGTCAGAAACTTGTCAAGTCTTACCATTATAGGATTGAGCAGATATGCAATTATAAGTCCCCATATTATCGGTGAAAGAACTTTAAACACTGTTGAAAGAACTGAACTGAATCTATCAAATCTTGTAACGAGCATTGCAAGCAGCAGACAGATTGCAAATACAATCACCACATATGCGGCTATTGTATTGTATTTTGAATTGAATCTGAATTTCATAAAATCCTCCTTTTTTAATGATTAGCCTGTTTTTACAAAAAAATCCTTATGAAATATGTCACAAGGATTTTTCTGCATATAATCAGCGTTTTCTGTTTCTGTTCATATTCTGAGGAGGTCTTCTGTTCTGCGGTCTTGATGCAAGAGCCTTTCTTCTTGCATTGAGCATATTCCTGTACTGATAAACATAGTAGGAAACATATATTGCTGAGAGAATCAGTGCGAAAAGGATTGAAAGTCCGAACCATTTGGATTTGAAGAATCCTGTAAACATTGATGCCCAGTATTTTGATTTTGAAAGTTCAACTGATTTTGATGCAACAAGATTTGTTTCAAAGATAACATTTCCCGAATATACAAGCTGAATTTTTCCGAGAACATCGCCTTCTGCAACCGGAGCTTTTATATCATCGAAAACAGTGGTTTTTGTTTCGATAAGAGAAGTGCTTGCAGTATTGTCCCAGAGTATTTTATAGCCCTCCTGCGGCTTGAGTATAACGAATCCGTCACCGGCTGACCATAAAACCTTAGCTTCCTGAGCCTCCTGTTCAGTGGTAAGCACTGATTTGTATGAAAGATTGGCAAATGCCCAGTCAAGAAGATTTTTAGCGTCCTCAATATGAGAATACCAGCTGTTTCCGTTTGCGTCATCTATCGGAGCATTGAGAAGCACAAGTATATGATTGTTGCCGTTCTGGCTTCCCTTTGTTACAAGGGCTCTGCCGGTTTCGTCACCGTATCCGGTTTTTATTCCTCTTGCATATGAGCAGTAGTATTCAGAATCCTGAATTGTCATAAGATTTGTATGAGTAACAGTCCATGGTTCTGAATGGATATTTGTTGCAGGCATCTGATAGCTTGGAGAAGTAGCGATTTTTTCAAACTGGTCAAGGGAAAGTGCATACTTCACGATTTTAAGCATATCATTTGCAGTTGTAAGCTGCTGCGGGTCATAAAGTCCGTGAGGATTTGTAAAGACTGTATCTGTACAGCCGAGGTCAGCAGCTTTTGCATTCATCATTTCAACGAAAACTTTTGAGCTGCCGTTTCCGATATGGTATGCGATAGTTCCGGCTGCTTCCGTTGATGAGGCAAGAAGCATTGCATAAAGCAGTGATTTCATGCTTACATCTTCATTTGCTTCCAAATCTGCCACCGGAATAAATATGCTCGGATATTTTTCACGGTATTCAGCAAATTCAGTAAATACTGAATCAGGACATGAAACGACAGTTTCAAGGTCATTGCAGTTTTCAATGCAGACAATTGCCGTCATTATCTGTGCGAGCTGTGCCGGAGCCTGCTGTTTGTCAGCATTTTTTGAATAGATGACTGTATCAGTGTCAATATTGTACAGCACGGCAGATTCACTGTTTACTTCAAAAGGCGGCGTGAATGAAACCGCTTCAGTATGTACAGACGGCATAAAGCTGAGCATAAGGACAAATACTGTACAAACTGCAAAAAATCTTTTCATTTTTATCATCTCCATATTTTGTTTATGTGTTTATATCAAAAGCATAAAGCTTGGAACAGATTAAAGAATCCTGCGTTATATTCAGGATTACATCAGCATATATATTATATCAAATTTTATAGTAAAGTAAAAGTATTTTTTTATATTTTTTTAAATTTTTTTACCGGTTCTGATTGCATTAATCAGAAAAATATGATATAATGACTTTATCAAGTGCGGAAAAATCTCTGCATCATATGGAAAGGGCGGATATATCCTTGATTTTCGTAACAGGCGACACTCACGGTGACATCACTCGCTTCAAAGACCCGAAGTTAAGAAAGCTTAAAAAAAATGACAGTCTTATAATATGCGGTGATTTCGGTTTTGTCTGGAACGGCAGCAAACAGGAACAGGCTGCCCTCAAAAAATTAAGCAGCCTTAAATACAATATACTGTTCGTTGACGGCTGTCATGAAAATTTCAATGTTTTGGACAAGCTTGAAGCAAGAGAATGGAACGGCGGAAAAGTCCATTTTATCGCACATAATATAATCCATCTCATGCGTGGTCAGGTGTATACGATAGATAATAAGAAAATATTTACAATGGGCGGCGGAAAAAGTCAGGATATTGATATAAGATGTGAAGCCGGTACATGGTATGAGCATGAAATTCCATCATCTGAGGAAATAAATGAAGGTATCAGAAATCTTGCTGAAAATGATAACTGTGTTGACTATATAATCAGCCATGAACCTCCTGCATTTATAAAAAACTGCTTCAGCGAATATCCTATGGAACGCCTTGAGGTCGATAAATTCTTTGAAAATGTCATTGAAAACTGTAAATTCAAAGGCTGGTATTTCGGAAAATGCCATGTAAACAGAATAATTCCACAGAATTTCTATTCTCTTTTTGATTATATAATCAATCCTGAACAGATTTCATAAAAAGAACCGTCTTTTTTAATAAGACGGTTTTTTCATACAGATGATTATTTTCTGTAATTCGTTTAAACGCAAATTCGATGGTTGTTATTTGTAGGGGCGAACTGTGTTCGCCCGTCAGGTTTACCGAATTTTCAGGCGGGCGAACACAGTTCGCCCCTACTACAATGAAATTTTCCGCCCGTTTTTCACGGACGGAAAAAATTTTTTTAACCTCTTGATTTAAGGAGCATTTTTATTTTTTCATGCGGGTCAATAATAGTACTTATTGAAACATCATGATTGATTGCAGCAATAAAGTATGCGATATATTTTGAAACATCAACCTCATGGAACCATTCTCTTGAGAGGAGTTCTTCTGAACGGTATGTGAGATTTGTACCGAATACGCCGTCAATAATACCCTTGTCATAAGCTTCATCGAATTTTTCAAGACCATTTGTAAAGAGTCCGTATGTTGCATATGCAATAACTCTTTCAGCTTTCTTTTCCTTGAGAGCATATGCAAGGTCAAGCATTGATTCACCTGATGAGATGATATCGTCTGCAACGAAAACAGTTTTTCCTTCAACGGAATTTCCGAGGTATTCATGAGCAACTATAGGGTTTCTGCCGTTTACGATTTTGGAGTAGTCACGTCTTTTATAGAACATTCCAAGGTCAACTCCAAGGACTGAGGCATAATACATATTTCTGTTAAGAGCTCCTTCATCAGGGCTTATAATCATAAAGCTTTCCTTTGAAATATCGATATCCGGAATATCTCTGAAAAGAGCCTTTAAAACCTGATAGGTAGGCATTACATTGTCAAAGCCCATAAGCGGTACAGCGTTATGAACTCTCGGGTCATGAGCATCAAATGTAACGACATTTGAAACTCCCATAGCCTGAAGTTCCTGCAATGCACACGCACAGTCAAGGGATTCCCTGTAATTTCTTCTGTGCTGTCTTCCGCCGTAGAGTATCGGCATAATGACATTTATTCTGTGAGCCTTTCCTGAGGCAGCCTGAATAATTCTTTTCAAATCCTGATAATGGTCATCAGGTGACATTGAATTTTCCTTGCCGTACATTTTATATGTGCAGTTATAGTTGCCCACATCGCATATAATAAAGAGGTCATTTCCTCTTACAGTTGATTTTATAAGACCCTTGCCGTCACCTGAGGCAAATCTCGGGCACTGGCACTCAACGAGGAAAGTATCCTTATCATAGCCGCCGTTTTTTGTCCAGCCTACCATATAGCTGTCAATTTTCTGACCAAGCTCTGAAGTACCTGCCATTGAGATTATTCCAAGAGGAGCAACTCGTGTCTGCGGGTCGAATAAAACCTTATTGTTTTCTGCTGATGTCAATGAAATCACAATCCCTTCATGTTTATATATTATTTACAGAATTTATCAATATAGCTTTCGATATCATGACTGATAATATCAACTGCACTGTCCGCATCAGTCATTTCATCGACAGCAGTTGTTTTGTTTTCAAGTTCCTTGTATACTCTGAAGAAATGCATCATTTCGTCAAAGATATGCCCCGGAATTTCGCTTATATCCTTATAGGTATTATAATTCGGGTCATCGAACGGGATAGCAATTATCTTGTCATCATGCCTGCCGTTGTCAATCATTCTTATAACGCCGATTGGATAGCATCTTACAAGAGTTTTCGGATAAAGAGTTTCAGAGCAGAGAACAAGCACATCAAGAGGGTCACCGTCATCTGCATAGGTTCTCGGGATAAAGCCATAGTTTGCAGGATAATGGGTAGAGGTATAAAGGATTCTGTCAAGTCTTATAAGACCGGTTTCCTTGTCCAGCTCATATTTTATCTTGCTTCCCTTTGAAATTTCGATAACAGCGATAAAATCCGATGGAGTAATACGTTTAGGATTGATGTCATGCCAGATATTCATAATCACACATCCTTTTAAATATTTTTTAACAGAACTTTAATCATTATAATTAGTATAACATTATTTCAGATAATTTGTCAATTATATTAAATAATAAAAAAATTCCTCAAATCCGACAAAATTACATATAAAGCGGATAAAAAAATGCACTGTCTTTTAGCAAGAACAGTGCACTTTTTTGAATTTACTTGTCAGCCGGTAATTTCACAGAATCTGAAACACCGGCAATTGCCGGCTGAATACAAAAAAATAAACCGCCTTGCCGTCGTATGATACATAAAACCCGCACTCCCGGCAGGTGGGTATTCTCCTGAAAGTCTCTCGCTCCCTTCGTCTGTAAGAACAGGAGGTCTGCAATCCCCAGTCAGAGACGAATTCCCTGATATAATGTGTTGGATTATAAAAAATCACACTGGCTCGCACAAGGCAGAATATTTAATTACATGAGTTATTATAACACAGTTTTTTTAAAAAATCAATAGTAATTAACGGAAATTTTAAAAATTATTCTTCATCTTCCTCATAATCCTCTGAAAACATCTCATCGATTCTTTCAAGGAATATTTCGCCTATTCTGTCGAATTCGTCATCATCATCGATTGAAACGAGCATATCCTCGCCGTCAACGTTTTCCATTTTAAGAATGACAAGCTCATCATTTCCGAGGTCTTCAGGATATGGGGTAAGGGCATAGTACTGAATGCCGTTTTCCTCCATTGCATCAATCATTTCAAAAGTCTGTTCATTTCCTTCCTCATCAACGAGGGTATATAAATCTGGTGTATATTCATTGTTTTCCGGCATAATGCTCTCCTGTCTGCTGCAAGCAGCGTTTTATTCAGGTCTTTCAGACGCACACCTGTACTTTTATTTTACTATAATAATATTAAAAAGTCAAGCATTAAATATTAACGGCATATTAAATATTTTTTCTGAAATTTTTTTAAAAAAAGTGTTGACATTCAACAAAAGATGTGCTATTATAATATCAAGGAAAGAGGAACACTTAAAAGATGCATTACATCTCAGCTGAGTGCCTCAGATGATTTCCTTGCCGATGATATATCTGTAAGGCTCTTGGAAACATAGGTTTTCCGTTGCAGGTATAAATTAATATCACAAAGGAGGCGTGACCGATGGAATCAACAGACGAATCACAGTATTCTGAATTATCTTTCATGGTTAGTCACGCATGGATTATAAACGAGTTTTAAAGGGAATTTTGAGAAATATCTGATTTCTGCATTCCATATTATTGATATATACAGCGTTTTATAATTTCAGCGTCAGAAAACCATACGTCTAACTTCTAAGTCAGTGCATTGAAAGATAATCTTGATTTTTCAGTTTCTTTAATAACTGAACTAATGCTTTTTAAAAGATATAATGCCTTTGGAGGTTCAGGATAACCTCAGTTTATGACATATTTGTCTTTACATAGAAAGCTTTTACTGACTTACAGAATAAGGTGATGGAGATGTACAGTTCTGATTAACTACTGAATGATTCCTTTGTAAAGGATTGTGGTAACTATGATTATTATTAAGGCTTTGAGAGTTTACACTAAAAAATCATAGAACGGAGTGATTCCCCCAAGACATTCAGCAAAATGATGAAAGTCATTTTATCAAAATTATCATTGAAGGTGTCTGAAATGAAGATTTAACAGTTTTTATAAATAAAATCTATTTGAAAAAGGTGTTACCAATGGGCTGACATAAAGCTATAGGTTGACTGTTATATGTAAAAATTTATTATGAAGGTGTCTGAAATGAAGATTTAATTTTCTTACATATCTATTTTAAAATGTAAGAGGTGAGTCCGATAGAAATTATGGACAAAGTGATGAAAGTCGCTTGAATTTATAACTGAATATAATAAGAGGAGCAGTATTATTTAAAAAACTGCTCCTTTTTTTAACGCAAATTCAATGATTGTTATTTGTAGGGGCTTTACCCGCCTGAAATTCCGATAAATCTAACGGGCGACCAATGGTCGCCCCTACAGATTATGAAAAATTTTTTTATTTTCAATTATAAAATTTTGTTGTCGTGTGTTATATCACAGTAACTTCAAGGGATTTATATATTTCCTCAGTTATTTCTCTGTCTGCAAGATATTTTGAAAAAGCACTTGCACTGCCGGCAGCTACACCCATTTTAAAGGCTTCCATGTAATCAGCGGATTTTGTCCAGCCTGCAATGAATCCTGCAACCATTGAATCTCCTGCTCCTACTGAATTGACAACTTTTCCTTTCGGAGCATTGCATATATAGAATTTATCATTTTCAGCGGCAAGGATTGCTCCGTCACCGGCAAGAGATACAAGAACATTTCTTGCTCCCCTGTTTTTAAGTACTGAGGCATATTTTATAATTTTGCCCTTATTTGTGCCGTCTGATATCTCATCATCAAAAATTGCACCAAGTTCATGATTATTTGGCTTTATAAGAAACGGTTTATTTTCGAGAACATTAAGAAGCAGATTTTTTTCCGCATCAACAATTATCATAATATTTTTTTCTGCAAGTCTTATCATAATATTTTTATAGACAGTATCAGGAATTGATTCAGGTATACTTCCTGCGAGAACGAGTACATCACCATTTTTGAGTCTGTCAGTCTGCTGAAGAAACATTTCAAGCTTATCTGAAGATATATCAGCTCCCCTGCCGTTTATTTCGGTTTCAGAATCTGATTTTATTTTTATATTTATTCTTGACATACCGTTTTCAAGATGTATAAAATCGCATTTGCAGCCGGAAGCTTTTACTCTGCGTTCGATTTCATCGCCTGTAAATCCTGCAACGAATCCAAGGGCAGTACTTTCTATACCGAGATTTTTAAGGACTGTTGAAACATTTATTCCTTTTCCTCCGGCAAGGATATTTTCAGAAGCTGTACGGTTTGTTTCACCATATTTAAGGTTTTCCACTCCGACCGAATAATCAAGAGCCGGATTGAATGTTACTGTATAAATCATAAAAAACTACCTCTTTATTTTAAAAATTTTCTACTTCATTTTTTGCCTTTTCAACAAGATTTATAAAAAGCCTGTCATATCTGTTAAAATTATAATCCTTCCGACAGACAAGCACATCTTTATATTTTCTTTTGAAATCAGAACATCTTTTCTGTACAAGATTATGTTTTACAAGTATTTCCTTTGGTATAGGAGATACCCACATATATGAATTATCAATTGATTCAAGGAGTTCAAACTGACTTGCTCTTTCAAAAAGGAATATTTTTTTCTCTGCTGAACCGCTTAGTTCAGCTTTTTTTATTTCAGACGCATTCATAAGCGGTACATACGGGTCACCGTGGAGAATCTGTATACTGTCATTGAGGTCGCTGCACATAATTGAATCTCTGTCTGCAAGGCGGTGTCTGCGTGACATTACAGCAGCATATTCAAATTCCCATAATTCCTGTGCACGAAGATTTTTTTCATTGAACATTATATTGAAATATGATTCAAAAGCCGACTGATAGCGGACAATTGCAAGATGGTAATCCTCCTGAATGATATTATCGATTGCCTGAACGGAATTAGTTTCCTTATAGTATATTTCAGTATTTTTATCATTATCAAGCTGTTTTGCAAAATTAATAAAAGCATGTGAAATATAGCTTGCACGAGGAACTGATATGCTGAATCTTATTTTATTTTCATTGTCATCTTTATAGAGTGATTCAAGAGTTTCTATCTGTACAAGTATATTTTTAGCATATGAGAGAAATTCCTCACCTTTAGCGGTAGGAGTCATACCTTTTGAAGTACGTTTGAATATAGTTATACCGAGTGATTCCTCAAGTTCCTTTATGGCACGGCTGAGGTTCGGCTGACCCATAAAGAGATTTTCAGCAGCTTTGTTCATAGACCTTGTTTTTTCTATTTCAACAGCATATTTAAGATGTAAAAGGTTCATAAAATTTTGTTCTCCTTAATGAAAAATAATCTCCTGAATTATTATAGCACAATACCTTGGAATAGTCAAAAATTGCAGAAAAATTTTTGCGGCAGGTTATTTAAACCCATATTTTCAATCATAAAATTTTATTAGCGAATTTGCGTTAGCAGCAGTTTGCCATAAAAAGAAAAGGCGGACAAAGTCCGCCTTATTCAGACTGAAACATATCAAATGTATATTCAGCCATTTTATCTCTTACTACCTGAGAAATTTCATTGAAAGCTTTCTGATATGCACAATGTCCGTCACATACTCTGTTGCACATATAATTTTCATTGTTTTCAAGACATCTGCTGAAACAGTATGTACCCTCAACGGTTTCAATAACATCTCTGAGGGTAATTTTTTCGGGCGGCTTTGCAAGTTCATAGCCTCCGAGAGTACCTTTGAATGATTTTATGATACCGTTAGCAACAAGTTTTCTAAGAATTTTCAGGGCAAACCGAAGCGTAACGCAGCTTTTTTCAGCGATAGTCTTTGCATCAAGTCTTTTATCCGAATTGGCGATACAGGTAACTATTCTGACTGCATAATCGGCTTCAAGTGTTATATGCATAAATAAAAACCTCACTTGTTTCAGCTTACAGCTGTAAAAGTATTAAAATCAGTCAAGAAAATCCCTTACTTTTTTACTTCTGCTTGGATGACGGAGTTTTCTGAGAGCTTTTGCCTCAATCTGTCTTATTCTCTCTCTTGTTACTTCAAATTCCTTTCCGACTTCCTCAAGAGTACGTGAACGGCCGTCCTCAAGACCAAAACGGAGTCTGAGAACCTTTGCTTCTCTGTCGGTAAGAGTAGAAAGAACCTCGTTGAGCTGTTCTTTAAGGAGAAGCAGTGAAGCAGCTTCGGCAGGTGCAGGAGCATCATCATCAGGGATAAAGTCGCCGAGATGGCTGTCCTCCTCCTCGCCTATAGGAGTTTCAAGGGAAACAGGGTCCTGAGCGATACGCATTATTTCACGGACTCTTTCAACAGGCATATCAAGTCTTTCAGCTATTTCATCAGCTGTCGGGTCGTGACCGTTTTCATGCAGGAGCTGACTTGAAATTTTCTTTACTTTAGTGATTGTTTCAACCATATGGACAGGTATACGGATAGTTCTTGCCTGGTCGGCGATAGCTCTTGTAATTGCCTGTCTTATCCACCATGTTGCATATGTTGAGAATTTGAATCCCTTTGTATGGTCAAATTTTTCAACAGCCTTTATAAGACCGAGGTTACCCTCCTGAATAAGGTCAAGGAACTGCATACCTCTGCCGCCGTAACGCTTTGCAATGCTTACAACGAGTCTGAGGTTAGCTTCTGAAAGACGTTTTCTTGCATACGGGTCACCGGTTGCCATACGCTGAGCGAGTTCTACTTCCTCATCAGCACTGAGAAGCGGAACTCTTCCTATTTCCTTGAGATATATCTTTACAGGGTCATCAATAGCAATGCCTTCAGTTGAGAGAGCCATTTCAAGGTCATCATTATTAGACATATCATCAAGGTCAAGATTGAGGTCGACCTCCGGAGAGAAGTCCTCAATTATCTCAATATTCATATTTGTACAGTTTTCGTAAAAATTTTCAACCTGGTCAATATCTATATCGCCCTCTTCCAGTGCATCATTTATTTCCTTTGTAGTAAGTTTTCCGGTAGCCTTACCATGTTCCATAAGAGCTTCGAGTGTAAGTTTTTTTTCATTTGCCATAAAATTAATCCTCCTGTTTGGTATTAATCAGCCTCTGCTGAAGCTTTATAAGTTCATCATCAGAGAGTTCTTTTTTCTGTGAATTTTCCGCTGAATAATTATTGAGAACCTCCACGCAGTCAAGAACAGTCTGAAAGCTGATATCAATTGATTTATTTTTAATGCCCAGTCCCGTTATTCTGCCCATTTCATCGTTATTAAATTCATCTGACATCAAAGAAACACTGAAAGACTGAGAATTTTCAAGTTTTCTGCAAAGGCAGTCATATATCCGCCTGTTAAATGCGGTTACGAATTTATCAGGCGGTAACAATTCACGTATTTGTTCAAGCTTGTCGGGATTACGCATAATATAAACGAGTATCATTTCTTCGGCACGGGATTGTTTTAAATGATTTCCGGCATCGGGATTGATATTATCTCTTATCATCTGTATATTTTTAACAGCCTGCCATTCATTCTTTTTTTCAGCAGACCTGATTTTTTTGAGTCTTAAAGAAATGTCAGCCTTTATGACTTCAGGGCTTACATCACATTCATGAGCAACTTTTGATATATATACATCACGCTCCATCGGATTTGAGATATCAGAAAGCATTGCGGAAGCACGTTTCAAATACTCAACTTTTCCGGTATCTGAAGCAATATCAAGTCCCTGACGGCATTTTTCAAGTTCAAAATTGACTGCTCCGTCAGAGCGTTCAATAAGCCTACGGAAACGGTCTGCACCGAATTTTTTTATAAATTCATCAGGGTCTTTTGCACCGTTCATTTTAAGCACCCTGACGGTAATGCCCACATTTCCGAGAAGATTTATCGCTTTATGTGCGGCGTTCTGACCGGCTGAATCGCTGTCGTATGCAATTATTACTTCCTTTGCATAGTTTGACATAATCCGTGACTGCTCCTGAGTGAGAGCTGTTCCGAGAGTAGCCACAGTATTTTCAAATCCTGCCTGATTCAAAGCTATCACGTCCATATAGCCTTCGGCGAGTATAAGACGCTTTGATGATGAATTTTTTGCAAAATTGAGTGAAAAAAGATTGCGGCTTTTTTTGAATACAGGGGTATCAGAGGAATTTATATATTTAGGAAGACTGTCATCAAGCACACGGCCGCCGAATGCAATTATATTTCCTCTTAAATCTATGATAGGAAACATTACACGGTTTCTGAATGAATCAAATATGCCGTTGGTTTTCTGGCTTCTGCGGCAGAGATTTGCGGATAAAGCCTCATATTCAGAAAATCCGAGATTTTTAAGATGCAAAAGGAGTGCATTCCATTTTTCAGGAGCATATCCCAGACCATATTTTTTAATTGTTTCAGGTTTTAAACCTCTTGCGGCGAAATATTCAAGACCTTTTCTGCCCTCCGGTGAAGAAACAAGATTCTTATAGAAAAAGCGTGCCGCTTCTCTGTTTATCTCATATATGCGTTTTCTGAGATACAGTTCTCTGCTGTTTTTAGTTTCATCAGGGAGCTGCATACCGCATTTTTCAGCAAGGAATTTTACAGCCTCAATGTATCCTATATTTTCAGCACGTTTTACAAGCGTTATGACATCTCCACCTGCACCGCAGCCGAAACAATAGAAATTCTGGTCATTTGTATAGATGCGGCATGAAGGAGTCTTTTCCGAATGAAAAGGACAAAGACATACATAGTCATGCCCCTGTTTTATAAGAGATGTATATGATGACATGATATTTTCTATAGGATTGCTTTCTTTAAGCTTATATATAAACTCATCACTGAGAGGCAAAATATCACCGCTTTCTGATTTTTTATTTAATCTGTATACTTATACTCGGATAATATTTAAAAACCCTCTTTTTTCAGTCAAAAAATTATTGAAAATTAAAGAAAAGTATGTTAAAATAATATCGTACGCAGTTTTTAATATAAATCTGCATAAATTTTACTTTAAAGGAGTAATAAACAATGAAATATCTGGTTGTTCTGTATGACGGCATGGCTGATTATCCGGTTGAAGCTCTTGGAGGAAAAACTCCGCTTGAAGCTGCTGATTCGGTAAATATGGATAAGCTTGCCAAAACTGCAAAAGTTGGTCTTGTAAAAACTGTTGCTGATGGTCTTAAACCCGGAAGCGATGTTGCTAATCTTTCCGTACTGGGATATGACCCTGAAAAATACTATACAGGACGCTCTCCGCTTGAAGCCGGCAGCATTGGAATTGATATGCTCCCGACAGATGTTTCTTTAAGATGCAATCTTGTTACACTTACTGATGAACCTGAATATTCCGACAAAACTATTCTTGACTACTGTGCTGATGACATTTCAACTGCTGAAGCTGAAATTCTTGTAAAATACCTCGCTGAAAATCTTGACAATGATGAATTCAGATTTTACAGCGGCGTAAGCTACAGACACTGCCTTATCTGGTCAAATGGTACTCTTGACATAGGAACTCTCACTCCTCCTCATGATATCACCGGAAAACCGATAAAGGAATATATACCGACTCATGAAAATGCTCAGAAACTCTATGACCTTATGAAAAAATCATACGACCTCCTCAAAGACCACCCTGTAAACAAGGCAAGGGTTGAAAAGGGTCTGCGTCCGGCAAACAGTATATGGCTCTGGGGCGAAGGCGTGCGTGCTGAACTTGATGACTTCAAAGAAAAATATAGTCTTAAAGCATCAATGATATCTGCCGTTGACCTCCTTAAAGGCATAGGCAAATTCTCAAATATGAATGTAGTTGAAGTTGAAGGTGCTACCGGATATATCGACACAAATTTTGACGGAAAAGCTGCTGCTGCTGTAAATGAATTTAAAAACGGTCAGGATTTTGTTTATATCCATGTGGAAGCTCCTGATGAATGCGGTCACAGAAATGAAACTGAAAACAAAGTAAAGGCTATTGAACTCATTGATAAGAAAATACTTGGCCCTGTTGTTGAAGAACTCAGAAAAATGGGTGATTTCAAAGTCCTTGTAACTCCTGACCATGCAACTCCGCTTTCTCTCAGAACTCACACAAATGACCCTGTACCATTCTTTATCTATGACAGCACAAAGGATTATGATGGTGTTGAAACATTCAACGAAAAAACTGCAAAGGATACTGGTATTTATATTTCAACCGGTCATAAGATTATGCAGGAATTTATAAACGGCTGATAAAATTTACAGATATTACAAATTCAAAGGAGATAACGCTTCGTTTATCTCCTTTTTTTATATAAAAATCCAACGCATAACATGACAATAATTCCTGAAAGTGAACCCAATGTATCAAGTATTACATCTGAAAACTGTCCGCTTCTGCCGCTTATAAAAAGCTGATGAAATTCATCTGAGGCGGCATATAAAAAACATATCAGCAATGAAATAAGAATTTTTCCGCTTTTTTTCAATCTATAGCATTCAAGATGGAGCAATGTAAAAAATCCGAGCAAGGCATAAATTATAAAATGAGCAGATTTCCTGACTATAAACGTTATATTTCCGGTAAACCCCATATCTGAAATTTTATCTGATATTCCATCACTCATATGGCTTGACTGAACGCCGTTCTGTGCGGAAAATATAAATATTGCAGCCATTATCATTATAACCGGTATCAGAGATATTATTTTCTTTTTGTTCAAAATACTCTCCTTACAAAAAGGGACGCTGATATAATCAGTGTCCCCTTGAATTTCAGATATTGTATTCAGATTATTTATGAGCATTTATATCAGCAAGAGCATCTTTTCTTGAAAGATTTATTCTGCCCTGCTTGTCAATTTCCATAACCTTTACAACAATTTCATCGCCTATTGAAACTACATCTTCAACCTTTTCAACTCTTGAGTTGTCAAGCTTTGAGATGTGTACAAGACCATCTTTTCCAGGAGCGATTTCAACGAATGCTCCGAAATTCATAATGCGTACAACCTTACCCTTGTATATAGCACCTACTTCAGGGTCAAAGGCAATAGTCTGGATTATCTGGAGAGCCTTCTGAGTCTGGTCATTATCAATACCTGAGATAAATACATTTCCGTCTTCAGAAATATCAATCTTTACATTGCAGTCAGCAGAAATTTTCTGGATAACCTTTCCGCCCTGACCGATAACTTCACGAATCTTATCAACAGGAATCTTTGTCTGAACCATTTTAGGAGCATATTTGTTTACAGTCTTTCTTGGTTCAGGGATAGCCTTGAGCATGATTTCATCAAGAATATAAAGACGTGCTTTTCTTGTCTTTTCAAAAGCTTCCTTTATGATTGCAGGAGTAAGACCGTCAACCTTGATATCAACCTGAATAGCAGTGATACCCTTATGAGTACCGCCAACCTTGAAGTCCATATCTCCGAAGAAATCTTCAAGACCCTGAATATCAACCATTGTCATAAATTCATCACTGTCAGGCTTTGTGATAAGGCCGCATGATATGCCCGCAACAGGAGTCTTTATTGGAACGCCTGCGTCCATAAGTGCAAGAGTTGAGCCGCAGATTGAAGCCTGTGAAGTTGAACCGTTTGAAGAAAGAACCTCTGAAACAAGTCTTAAAGCATACGGAAATTCTTCAACCGGAGGTATTACAGGTTCAAGAGCACGTTCAGCTAAAGCACCATGGCCTATTTCACGTCTTCCAGGGCCTCTGCTCGGTTTTGTTTCGCCTACTGAATATGAAGGGAAATTATAGTGATGCATATATCTCTTTGTAGCTTCTTCATCAAGACCATCTATTTTCTGTGAATCGCTTACAGGGCCGAGAGTTGCAACTGTAAGAACCTGAGTCTGACCTCTTGTGAAAAGACCTGAACCGTGAACTCTCGGGAGCAGTCCTACTTCAGCAGCAAGAGGACGTATTTCGTCAATGCCTCTGCCGTCAACACGCTTGCCCTCATAGAGCCAGTTTCTTACAATTTTCTTCTGAAGCTTGTATATGCATTCATCAATCATAGCTTCCTGTTCAGGATATTTTTCATCAAATTCAGCATGAATATCATCTTTTATAGGATTGAGTCTTTCCTCACGGATATTTTTATCATTTGTATCGAGAGCAAATTTAACTCTTTCAGCAGCAAAAGCTTCAATTGAATCAAACATATCATGGTCAACTTCCTGAGATTCAAATTCAAACTTAGGCTTGCCGATTTCCTTCTGGATATCGCTTATAAAAGCAACAAGTTTTTTAATTTCCTCATGGCCTTTAAGGATAGCTTCAAGCATTGTATCCTCATCAACTTCATCAGCACCGGCTTCAATCATTACAATTTTATTCATAGAGCCGGCAACTGTAAGATTAAGGTCATTTTTTGTTCTCTGTTCGAGAGTAGGATTAAGGACTATTTCACCGTTTACAAGGCCAACGCTTATTCCGGCGATAGGGCCGTTCCACGGGATATCTGAAATTGAAAGAGCGATTGAAGTTGCAATCATTCCTGTAATTTCAGGAGAATTGTCAGGGTCAACAGCAAGCACAGTCATAACTACTGAAACATCATTTCTCATATCCTTAGGGAAAAGAGGTCTGATAGGACGGTCAACGACTCTTGAAGTAAGGATAGCCTTTTCAGACGGTTTTCCCTCACGTTTCATAAATGAGCCTGGGATTTTGCCTACTGAATAAAGTCTTTCCTCATAGTCAACTGAAAGCGGAAAGAAATCAACACCTTCTCTTGGTTTGGGGCTTGCAGTAACGTTTGCCATAACGACAGTTTCACCGTAGCGAACCCAGCATGAACCGTTTGACAAAGCACAGGTTTTGCCTGTTTCAACTGTAAGTTCTCTGCCGGCATATGTTGTTTTAAAGACTCTGTAATTTTCAAACATAAAAAATAATTCCTCCATTTTTTTAATATAAAGAGGCGGAATAACAGAAGACAGACGAGAGAAAACAGAAATATAAGTTTTCTGTTCACTGTCCTCCAGCTTCTGAATATGCAGCCTCTTTTACTGACAAAAGGCAGAAAGGATTTCTCCAGACTGCCTTGACATCAGAATGATTACTTACGGATACCGAGCTTTTCGATAGTTGAACGATATCTTTCAATATCCTTTTTCTTGAGATAGTTGAGAAGATTACGTCTGTGACCAACCATTTTGAGAAGGCCTCTTCTTGAATGATGGTCTTTCTTATGAACCTTGAGATGTTCATTAAGGTCATTAATTCTCTTTGTGAGAATAGCAATCTGAACTTCAGGAGAACCTGTGTCAGTTTCATGAGTTCTGTTAGCTTCGATAACAGCAGTTTTTTCTTCTTTACGCATCATGATAAATTCACCTCATTGAAATATTTTTCCGGAAATAAAATCCGTATTCAGCCGCAGACATAGATTAAGGCAGGTGATAATTCCCTTTAAAAAAGGCTTGCACCATTAATCCAAGTGAACGGCACTTTTGATATTATATCACAGTACAGGTAAAAAGTAAATGAAATTTTTATGAATTTTTAAGAAACAGTCTTATTTTTTCTGGATTTTTTAATTTTTACAGATTTTTCATCTGATTTGCCTGCCGGCTGTGCAGTATCATCAGAAAATACGCTGTCTTCTGACGGTTTATTGTATTCAAGTTCAGGATTGATTTCGCCTTTCTGTTCATAGTATGGATTGATTACATATTTCTGAACCACCGGATAACAGCGGAAACATACGATAAATGAGAGTATTGCTGCCGGAAAGAAAAGCATAAGCATTAAAAATATCTGATAATATATTGCAAGTATCACTGATACAGCAACAATTGCTATAAATATCACAAATGTTACAATATTCTGTTTAAGAGCTATACATGAGAGGAAAAACGCATTTTTCACTATACTTGAAACAGGGAGTTCAGTTGAAATTATCATAAGATAAAGATAAAAGTTCATTACAGTAAAAATTATTCCCACGCTTAAAGTAAGACTGAAAAGTATATACCAGCCATTGCTGCCGGTTTCCTGAGCTATTTTCGGATAGAGCCAGCAGCCTGTAATTATTCCGCCCATAGCTATTACATCTATTATACCCAGAAAAAACGATTGTTTGAAATTCTTTTTGAATGAGTCAATAAAGTCCGTCCATACATATGCATGACGCTGCATTGAAAAATTCTTTGTAACCTTTACCATTCCGGCAGTTGCAGGGCCTATGGTAACTATCGGTATACAAAAAATCACATACAGGAGATTAAGCTCCACGAGTTTCCAGAAACGTCTGAAAAATATTTCAAAGAATATTCTTAAACGGCTTTTGTCTGAATTGTCCTTAGGAATACCTTTTCCCTCTTTTTCGGGATGAAATATACCCATTTAAAACTTCCTTTCTGCGGCAGGCTGCTGCCTGCAAT
>ERZ808240.1424-NODE-1424-length-29826-cov-3.888952_pt1 | contig 29826 bp, 22 predicted proteins | sample MGYA00521084_ERZ808240 | MGnify/ENA primary metagenome ERZ808240 (study PRJEB31516, sample SAMN03275571) | gut metagenome | biome: mammalia-associated habitat; material: feces | host: Papio cynocephalus | place: Kenya | collected 2012-08-06 ... | reverse complement strand
GAAGGACAGGCCCTCCCAGTTGGCGGGGTAGATGCCGTGGATGTTGCCGATGCCGGCGGCGAGGAAGTCGATGCCGGTCTTGATCATGTCCGCGGCCTGCGCCGGATCGGCGACTTCGCCTTCTCCGGTGACCCCGTCCTCGGTCCCGCCGATCGAGCCGATCTCGGCTTCGAAGGAAAGGCCCTTATCGTGGGCGAGCTTGACGAGCTCTTCGGTCTTCTTGAGGTTCTCCTCGAAGGGGAGGGCGCTCCCGTCGAACATGACGGAGGTGAAGCCCGCTTCGATGCAGGCTCGGACGCCCGCTTCGGTCCCGTGGTCGAGGTGAAGGGCCACCGGGACGGTGATGCCGAGGCACTCATCGAGGGCCTTGACCATCGCGGCGACGACTTTGAAGCCGCCCATGTATTTGCCCGCGCCTTCGCTGACCCCGAGGATCACCGGCGAGTTGAGCTCTTGCGCGGTGAGGAGAATGGCTTTGGTCCATTCCAGATTGTTGATGTTGAAGTGCCCGACGGCATAATGGCCCGCATGGGCCTCCCTCAGCATCCTTGTTGCGTTGACTAACATTGAATAACCTCCTGGTTTCCTTGGCTCTATTATGGGATTCTTCCTGTCCCGTTTCAATTTCCAAAGCCCATTTTCGAACGAAAATAAGCAAACTTAACTTCGCCTACCCGATTTTGATCCCCTTATCCTGGATTTGGGATTGGTAAGAGGAGATCTGCTCGTCCAGGGAAAGCTCCTTGAATTGATCCATATATAGGGAGTAATAGGCTCCTTTTTTCTCCATCAGCGTCTTATGGGTCCCCATCTCCAGGATTTCCCCTTTCCCCATCATCACGATGCAGTCGCAGTCGACGATCGTGGACAGGCGGTGGGCGATGAGGATCGAGGTCCTACCTTTGAGCAGCTTCAGCAGGGAGGACTGGATTTGCTTCTCGGTTTGGGTGTCGATGGAGGAAGTGGCCTCATCCAAAATCAGGAGGGAAGGGTTTTTCACCAAAGCCCGGGCGAAGCTCAGGAGCTGCTTCTGCCCCTGGGAGAGCATGTCCCCTCCCTCATGGAGGAGGGTGTCGTAGCCGTCTTTCTGCGAAAGGATGAACTCATGCATCCCCACCAGCTTCGCCGCCTTCTGTATGTCCTCCATGCTCGCGTCGGGGCTCCCGTAGGCGATGTTGTCCTTGAAGGAGGAGGAGAAGACGAAGGGGGTCTGCTGCACGTAGCCGATGTTGTTCCTCAAGCAGGGGATGCCCATTTTCCGATAATCCTCCCCATTGACCAATATCGTCCCCGAGCTCGGCTCGTAGAAGCGGCAGAGCAGGTTCACCAACGTGGATTTCCCGCTGCCGGTCTCGCCGACGATGGCTAGGCTTTTCCCTTCTGGAATCGTCAAGGACAGGGAATGGATCACCTCCGGCCCCGTCCGGTAGGCAAAGCTCACGTTTCGGAAGACGATGTCCCCCTTCAAAGGGACGAAGTTCTCCTTCTTCGGGTGGAGCGGGGTCCCATAGATGGCCTCGACTTCCTCGGAGTCCTGGATTTCGCTTTGCGCGTCCAACAGCTGCATGACCTTCTCCGCCCCCGCCTGGTAGGCCATGAACTCGGAGAAAGTCTCCGAAAGGCTCTGCAGGGGGTTATAGATATCTTGGGTGAATCCGAGGAAAAGGACCAACGTCGCCGCCAAAGAGGCCTTCTCAAGCCCGAAGGAATCCGGGAAGGAAAGCCCACACCAAAGAAGCAGGGCGATCATCAAGGAGGAGACCAGGGAGATGAGCGGCGAGAAGAAAGCGTTGATCTTCTCCGCCTTGACCCTTTTCGCCTTGATGCGCTCGGAAATGAGCGCGGCCTCGTCTTGGATCTGGGCTTCGATGGCCAGCGTCTTGATCGTCTTCGCCCCGGAGATGGCCTCCGAAAGCCAAGAGGCGAAGGCGCTGTATTCCTGGCGGGCCGAGCGGTGGGCCTTCAGCAAGGCCTTCTCGAACAAAGGAATGAAGACGGCCATCAAAGGCAAAGAGACGCATACCAACAAGGAAAGCCTCCAGTTCACGGAGAACATGGTGGCCAAGGAGAAGACCAAGTCGAAAGCCGCCCAGAGGATGCTGTTTAGATTCCAAGACAAAACGTCCCCGATCGAGGAGGTATCCCCGCTCATCCTCGCGATCAGCCATCCCGAGGAAGTCCGATCGAAGTAGGAGAAGGGGAGCTCCTGGATCTTTCGGAACGTGTCCCTCCTTAGGCTGACGACGATGTCCTGGGAAATGTAGTTGATGCAGTAGAACGTGAGGAAGATGCAGAGGGAGCGCGCAAGAATCATCCCCACCTGCAGGAAGAGGAATCCCCAATAGTTCAGGGAAATCCGGATTCCGAAAAGGAGGGTGGCGTTGAGGATGAGGGCGGAGAAATCCAAGATGGTGCCCGGGTTGTCGTTAGCGGCCTGGATGGCCGCGGCGTTCATCGTCGGGACGAAGCTGGAATCATAGAAAGTGACGAAGACGGTCAAAACGAATAGCAAAACCAAAAGGAAAGGCCTTTTGCAGGCGTATTTGCCAATGCGGAACCAGATTTTCCAGTTCAGTTTGCTCGGCAACTGCTCTTCTTGAAAACCGGCCATGCTCACGCCTCCTTTCCTTCCAAGCTAGCTTGGATCGCGTTGATTTGGGAATAGATGCCGCCGCGGGAAAGCAATTGCTCGTGGGTTCCCGCTTCCTCGATTCTGCCCCCGTCGAGCACCAAGATCAGATCGGCGTCTTTGGCCGTGGCGACGCGGTGGGTGATGAGGATCACCGTCTGCCCCTTGCTGAAGGATCTGAGGTGGTTGCGGATGCTGAGATCGGTGCCCATGTCGACCGCGGATAGGGAATCGTCGAAGATCAAAATCGGGGCGCCGGAGAGGACGGTCCGGGCGATGGCCACCCTTTGCCTTTGCCCACCGGAGAGGGTGACCCCCTTCTCGCCGATGGGGGTGTCGTACCCTTGCTGGAAGCGGGAGATGGCCTGATCGACGCTGGCGATGTAGGCCGCGCGGGCGATTTCTTCCCTGCTCGCGCCCGATTTGCTCAGGGCGATGTTCTCCGCGATCGACTTCGAGAAGAGGAAAGGATCCTGCAGGACCGGGACGATTTGGGTCCTGAGGTAATGCTTTTGGATTTCCTCAATCGGGGTCCCGTCGATTTTGATCTTCCCTTTGCTGACGTCGTAAAGCCGGGTCAAAAGCAGGGACAGCGTGCTTTTTCCCGAACCCGTCTTCCCCATGATGGCCACGGTTTCTCCGGGCTTGATGGAAAAGCTGACGTCGGAAAGCACGTTCCTGTCCGCTTGGTCGGAGTAAGCAAAGCTGACGTCCTCGAAGGAGATCCCCCCGCGGATGGGCGGGCAGACCCCGCTTTCGGTGTCTTCTTCCTTCTCTTCCATCACCAAGCGGATCCGGTCGTTGCTGGCGATTGCTTGGCCTAGGTTGGCCAATGTGGAGGCCAAGCCCCTCATCGGCCAGACCATCATGTTGACGAAAGTGTAGGAAAGGACGACCGTCCCGGCGCTGATTTCCGCGGGGGATTTGACGGAAAGGTAAATCGCGTAGAGCAAAGCCAAAGCGCGGGAGGCGAAGATGAAGATGTCCGAGCTCGCGTAGAAGAAAGAAGAGAGCTTCTTCCACGCCAAGAAGCGGTTTTTGTAATCGGAAAGCCGCATCTCGAATCGGGAAATCTCGAATTCCTCCTGCCCGAAAGCCTTCACGATCCTCACCGCGTCCAGGTTCTCGGAGATGCTCTCGGTGAGCCTGGCTTCGCTTTCGTCGGTGACGGCATAGGACCTGCGGACCTTTTTGATCATGAAGAAGGAATAGACGAACATGATCGGGAACAGGCAAAGGGATACGACCGTCAGCTTCCAAGACGCCCCCATGAGGACGGAGAAGCAAAGCGCGAAGACGAAGAGGGTGTAGCTGGCTTGGGAAAGATCCAAGATGAAGAAGCGGTTGACCACGTCCACGTCGCGCGTGCAGGTCTGAATCAAATCCCCATCCTTATGCGATTTGAAATACGGGTAGGGGAGCTTCTGAAGATGATCGAAGAGGTCGAGCTGCAAAGTCTTCCTCGTCTCCTCGCGAAGGTAACCGCGGATCAGCATCCGAAACACCGAAGACAACGCCGACAAAACCCCGAACAGGACGGTCGCCCCAATCAGGATCGAGATGTTCTCCTTCAAATAAGCGGCCCCTTTTCCGAAGCTGAGCGCGGCGACGAAGAACGCCTCGATCGGGTCCGCTTCCGAAAGCGACCCGCTCAGCGCATCCACCAAAACCTTGCTGAGGTAGCTCGTCGCCACGGAGAAAAGGACCATCAGGAACTGTGAGAAGAAGTTTAAAAAGAAAAGGAATCGGCAATTGCGGATGGTTTTTTTCAAAGTCGCGAAAAGGTCTTTCATAAGCGGAGCCCATTCTAAAACAGGGCCAAAAGAAGGCAATGAAAACACGCGCGCGGAGCAAAAATCCCGCTCCGCTTTCGTTTTTAAGGAGAATGCTTTGTGGTTGCCGCCCCACAAATCGACAATCGGGCCGAAAAAGCCAGCCCGATCCGGCTGTCTATGCACAAAATCTTCCTCTTCATTCGGGAACCGGCGGACATCATCCCGGCCCTCGGATGCATCATGCCGCCTTGGGCCTTGGCCTCTTTCTGGAAGAATTTCTTCCAAAATCCGAGCATCGGCAGCATCGAGGGCGGGACGATTTGAAGGAAGGGCCTAAGAAGGGTATCCTTTTACACAATGGAAAAGGAAGCATTGCTGGCAAAAACATCCTATTCCCTCTCCGCGTTGGCGACTCCTTTCCTTTTCTTCGCCTTTTTGGGCAAAGCCTATGGGGACGCCCCTTCTTCCCCCTGTTGGTTCGATCTCCTTTTCGGAGGGGAGAAGGCGGAGGAAGCCCTCCCCGGGCTCCGCTGCCTCGCCTCGTATTCCCCAACCCCTTTGGCGATCGCTTTGTTCTCCTTCCTCCTCCTTTCCTCCGCGCTGGGGCTGTGGCTATTCTCCAGCGTCCTGCTCCGCCAGCTCGATTCCCTAGTGAACAAAGGCCTTTCCCTTTTGCACGCCTTTTCCCTATTCGTTTGCTTCTTGCTCGTTTGCCTTTCCCTGCCCGTTTATGGGGTCCCCGGACCGTTGGGGTCTGGCTCGATCTGCCTGTTGGTTTTCTTCCCGCTTTTGATTTCTTTTGACCTAGCCGGGATTTTGCTCAGCCGAAAGGGAAGGCGATGAACAAGCACTTCCTTTTCTTGTCCACCTCGCCCCTCGGAAAAAAAGACTTCGAGGACGCCTTAAAAGGCGCAGGCATCCCCACCGAAGGGCTTTTCTACCAATCCCCCGTGGAAGGGGACCTCGTTTTGCCTTCCGCCTATTACGCGGCAATCTCCTCGATTCTGCTGCCTCTGAGGGAAGACCTCCGCGGCTCATTGGTCTTCCTTTGCAGCCACGCCGGGGACACGCTTTCGAAAAAGCTGCTGAAGGACGCGATGGCCTATTTCCCCAACCAAGCCGTCTTCCCCACCGACGTCATCATGAAGCAGATGAGCTTCCTGGACTATTCCTCCTTCCCGCTTTTGTCCTCGCTCTTCAAAGACATCGACCGCGAGCTTCTGCTCACCGCGGGCACCTATCTCCGCTGCGGGCTGGACGCCTCTTTGGCGGCCAAAGAGCTCTTCATCCATCGCAACACCTTCTCCTACCGGCTGAACGCGTTCATCGAGAAAACCGATCTCGACATCCGCGACTACCACAACGCCCTTCTGCTGGAGCTTTACTTCCAGCTTTCTTCCATGCCCCGCGGGGAAAGGAATTGAATGCGGATCCTGGGCTTAGGAGAGAACGAAGCTCAGGAAGATGAAAGGCATCTCGAGCTTCTTTTTGCCATTGCCGTTTGCGGGGGAGAACTTCCCCGCTTTCCTTAGCCCTAAAGGAAAGCCTGTTCCTTAAGGAACAATTTTGGTGAACGAATGGCTTGTTTTCCGTATAATAGGCCGTCGCGAAAGGAGCTTCCATGAGTCAATATAAACGCAAAAACGCTGTCATTCTTCTTTCTTTCCTCGCCCTTTTGGCCTCCTGCACCCCGGGAAACACGCCCTCTTTTAGCAGCGAAGCCCCGTCGATCAGCGAGTCCCCCTCTAGCAGCGAAACCACTTCTACGCCCTCTTCCGAGAGCTCCTCTCCTAGCTCGGAGCAGCAGCCCTCTGTCAACAAAGAGCTCCTCGCCCAGCGCCTGAACGCGGTGGTGGAGGCGCAGAGCTATCGGCTGAAGAAAGAATCCCTTTTGGAGGACTCCGACGAAGAGGATTTCGAGGACGTCTACGTCCCCTCCCGCTACGTGAGGCTGGAGAGCAAGAAAGTCTCGCACATCCTCCGAAGCAACCTTCAGGATCCCAGCAAAACTTCCTCCTATGAGTTCCAGCACAAAGGCACCTCGCTGGAGCTGCTTTCCATCGATTCGCAGAAAACCGAGGGAGGCTACGCCCCCTTGGAGAGCCTTTCTTCCTTCAACCCCCTGAGCGAATACCTCGACCCGGAAGGGAAGGGGACCTTCCTGGCCAAGGACTTCCTGCTCAACATCGACGAATACGTGATCAACGACTTCGGCATCGTCTATTCCCTAGCCACCTTGCTCAACCTGAAGGAAAGGGCCGCCAACGAGCAGTTCGTCTTTGCGACCTTCTCCCTCGACGAAGCGGATAACCTTTGCTTCACTTTGGTCTCCTCCACGGACGGATTCGAATTCACCGACTACGCCAGGGGCACCTTCCTCGACCTCGGCCACGCCCTCTCCGAACCGGAAGAAACCTACTTCAAAAACCCCACATCCCCGACGTTTGCCTCCCCCTCGGAGCTCTCCCCCTTCCAAAGAGGGGAATTCACCTTCCGCTCGGACATCTATGAGCACCAAGGAAGCGAGGAATACGGCTATTTCGAAGGGACCAACGTCCTATCCTTAGGAGCGACCTCCATCCATCACGCCTTCGGCTACGACTCCCATTATTACGTCAATGACAACGGCTCCTCGATCGAGATCTCCCTCAACGGGGAAAACGAAATCTCCCGGACCCCGACCGGCCTTGACTGGTCCTCCTACGTCTATCTGAAGGATGCCTTGAACGAAGGCAACCTCGCCAAAACCGGAAGCAATTCGTACCGCTACCTCGGCAGCGATCCCTTCTCTTTGTTCTACGGCATCACTTTGGCCAAATCCCTCGGCACCGAGGACATCAAGAGCATCGACTTCACCCTCTCCGGCGGAAAGCTGTCCGGGATCGAAGTGAAATTCAACGAAGTCCTGGATCCCACCAATTTCTACGATCGGGACTGGTACGCCGCCCACGTCACCGTCCAAGAAGGGGCAAGCATCGAGCTCCCCACCCCGCTGCAAGAGCAGGAGGACGGATCCCTCCCCGACATCCAGAAGACCCTCTCCTATTTCAAGAAGACCTTCCGGCTGAAGCTCTACGACGCCGCCGATCCGAGCAACGCCGCCTACCTTACCTATTCCAACGTCCCCGGGGCGCGCTACTTGCTCCGGGAAGAGAAAACCCTCAAGCCCGGATCCCTGAGCGAATACTCCTCCAAGCGCATCGGCTACGCCTATAACGGGGAGGGGAAGCTCGTGAAGTTCCTTTATTCCACCTTGGGCGAGGTCTACGCCTTGCAGGAGCCCATGGAGAAAAGCCTGGAAGACGCGCTCGGCATGAACCTGTCCCCGCTTCTGCTGAAGAAAGCGACCATCGACGGGGAATCCTGCTATAACCTGCGGACCCCCATTTACGATCTGACCTCTTCCTTCGCCGGGTATAAGCATCTCGACGCGATCCGCCCGATGACCTTCCGCCTCTATTACAACACCAACGCCGCCAAGAAGCCCCTGAGCTATTCCTACCGCTACGAATACAACGGCGGCCAATCCAAAGGCCAGGAAATCGGCGAATTCATCGCCATCGGGGACGAGGAGTTGGACGGGGAAATCGACACCGCCCTGGTGGAGAAAGCAAAGCAGCTCACCGCCTTCTCCGCCCCAAGCACCTGGGAGATGGAGGAGAACGTCTATCCCACCTTGGTTTCCTTTTTGGGGGAAGAGAAAGCCAAGCTCATCCCCTACGTTTACGAGGAGACCCTCTTCGACCATTGGTACGCCATCACGACCAACCTCGTCGGGGGCAAGCCAACCCACTTGGTTATCTACCTCCCCGACGCTTCCTTCTCCTTCTCCGACCCGACCCATTACATGGAGCGCCTCAAAGCCAAGATCGCCGCGATCCCGAACATCGAGCAAAGCCATGACGGCGATGGGAAGGAAGTCTATTACCTGAAGGAAGGGGACGCCTATACCCTGGCCATCGCCTTGGGCAGCAACCCCAAGGAAGGCATCGACCTTTACATCCCGGATTGACGAAAGGAGACATCATGGACAAAAAACGCAGACTATTACCCCTTTTGCTTCCCTTCCTCCTGGCCTCCTGCGCCGGGCAGGGGGGCGAGCATCCCTCTTCTTCCAATGCGGGGTCATCCGACCCCTCTTCCTCTCTGGATCCGACCCCCGAGCCTTCGGCCTTCTACACCAACATGGCAAGCCGGGAGAAAGACGCCTCCTACCTCTACGATTACCTTTGCTACGTCGGGGCCAAAGGCAACTTCACCCTCTCCTATGAGTTGGAAGGGGTCAAATGCTACGACCTCTTCAACGAGGATTACTATTACGCCTCCATCCTCAATAACGGCGGAGTCCTCCTCCCTTCCTTGCAAGAAGAGGGCAAGCAGTGGCTCTACCGCTTCCAGATGAAGGGGGGCGAGGTCGAGCTCCTCCTCCCGGAGAACAGCTCCGGGGCGCCGGTCACCTCCGTCAATGAGATCAATTACTTCTCCTACTACGTCAATCCGGACGCCACGCGCTACAACCTGAAGGAAGAGGCCATCAAAAAGGATTCCTCCGGGGCCTATTACATCGACGATTCCATCGCCAACCTCGTCCTCGCCGGATCGGTGGGCTACCTCTCTTTGGCCGCCCAAGGGCTCATCAAATCCACCTCCTTCGCCTTTTTGCCAAGCGGGGACATCTCCTTCACCATCAACGCCCTTTCTTTGGACGCCAACGGCGACTATCAGGAAACCGTCCTCACCAAGGCCAGCTTCTCCAACGTCGACGCCTCCTCCCTTCCGGAGCTGGAGGCGTTCAAGAAGGACTTCGCCTTCGCCCCCAGCCTCCCTTTGGAAGCGGGGGAGGTCCTCTCCGGGGACAGCCTAACGGCCGAAAGCGTCGTCACCGAGCACGAAGGGAACGAAGCCCCGGCCTATTACGCCGCCTCGAAGGTCAGCTTCGACCCCTCCCACCTCCAAGTGGAGAGCCAAGAACGCTCCTCCAGCCGCGTCTATTCCCATTTCTATGAGGAATCCAGCTCCGGACGGGCCAGCATCCTCGGCCTCAACGGGCAGAACGACCTCATCGCCGAAGACGGCGGGGTGGCTTGGGACGAATTGCTCTGGCCCAAGGGCATCTACTCCAACGCCGATTTCCGAAAGATCGGGGAGAACACCTACCGTTACTACGGATTCGACGCGGAAGCCTTCTTCTATTCCTTCACCTACCTCAATTTCCCCATGGCCATCAAAAGCATGGACGCGGTGGTGGAGGAGGGGAAGCTGAAAGAAATCGACACCACCCTCTACCGCTCCGTCTCCGATGAGGATTCCTCCTTCCTCTACTACACGATCAAAACCACTTTCTCCTCCGTTCCAAGCCTCTCCCGCCCCGAGCCCTACCAAGCTAAGACCGAGCAGGAGAAGCAGGACCAGCAGAAGATCGCCTACGCCTTCTCCGAGCTCTCCTCCGGGCACCGCTACGAAGCGTTGATGGAGGACTATGGCAGCCTCACCAACCTCAAGACGAAGATGACCGTCGCCGACAACATCGTTCTGTTCGAGGTCTTCGACGGCGTCACCACCGAGGAGAAAGGGAAGGCCGGCTACGTGGAGAAAGAAGGGAAAGTCATCCCCTTCCAAGTCCTTCGGGATTCCAAAACGAATGCCCTGACCCCCGTCGTCAGCGGCCCCTGCGTGGATGGGGACACCTTAGACGACCACATCGGCTTCTCCGCCTCCCCCCTGGTCTTCGAGCTCAATTCGCAGAACCAATTGACCCCAAAGCCCAACGTCCTGCAGCTCTCCGACGACATCATCGGCGGCCCTGGGCTCGAGTACATGATCCCGGAAAGCCTCTCGATGCAGCTTGACGAAAACGGGAGAGTGCTTAATATCGGATATCGTTATTCGGCCCCCAGCGGCTACGGCCAGGACATCACCGGGAACGATCGCGTGACCTTCTCGCGCTACGGCACCGCCATCCTGCCGCCCAATCTGACCGCAAAAATCAATGGCTTGACCCCAAAGGAGTAACAACGATGAAAAAGCAATCCGCCCTTCTGATCCTATCCTCCCTCTTCCTGCTCGCCTCCTGCGGCGAACCCGCCCCGGAGCAGACGAGCTCCGCCCCTTTTAGCGAGCCCTCTTCCTCTGAGGTTTCTGAGCCTTCCTCTGAGGTTTCTGAGCCTTCTTCCTCCGAAGCTTCCGAGCTCCCTTCCTCTGAGGGAATCTCTTCCTCCGAGGGAATCTTTTCCGAGGAAAGCTCCCAAGAAGCTTCCAGCGAGCCCTCTTTGACCGCCGAAGAGATCTTCAAAGCCAACTACGCTACCTACAAAGCCAAAACCCTCGCCGCGGAAGGGAAAGCCATCTCGGCTTCCTATGTGAACGGGGAGAAAACCTATTCCTCTTCCTTCTACAAAGGGGAAGCGATCCAATCCAACCCAAACGGCATCAAGATCGTCCGCGCGGTGAACGGCTCCCGCTACGAGGAGTTCCGCTTCCAGGACGAAACCCTGATCGACCACTCCTCGGTCGAATTGACCCAGGAGAACAGCAAAGAGTATCAGCGAAAAGCCGCCTATCTCTTCGTCGAGAATTCCTACGGCCTCTCCGGCAGGCTGGAAGGCGGGCTCCTGGATTCCTACCTCACCGGGGGAGAAGGCTATTCCTACGCCTTCGAAAACGAAGCCTTCACCCTCACCCGTTCCTATCAGGAAGAAGGGGAGAGCCACGTCGAATCCTTCCTCTTGACCCTCCAAGACGAGGCCATCGCCTCCCTTTCCTACACCCTTGATGGGGCTTCCTCCTATTCCTATTCCTACCAATCCGGGGACAAGCAGGAAGACCCCAACAAGATGAAGGAAGAGGACTTCTACTTCACCGATTTCGAGGTTTCCCTCCTCGAAGGGGTCCAATGCTACGTCGGCAATGAGCTGCCCATCTCCTTCACGGCCGTCGGCAACCTCAAAGCCTCGACCCTCATCGACCCCATCGCCCCGAGCCAGGCTTCGACCGAGGATTACCATTACACCGACGTCAACGGCAACCGTCAGATCCGCTTCTACAAAGCCGGGGACTTCCAGGTCGAATTCGCCTCTTCCCACGGCGTCAAGAAGAACCTTTCCGTCCACATCGAGGCCAAGCCGATCAACGGCATCGAGCTCAACCAATCCGACCGCGCCGTCTACCAAGGCGCGACCCTCGATCTGAGCGCGACCATCCTCCCGACCACCGCGGAGAACCTCTACACCGTCGAGCTCACCGCCGGGCAAGCGGAAGCCGATTTGGCCAAGAAGGAAAGCGGGGACGGCTATACCCTCTCCGTCCACGAAGACGCCACCATCGGCGCCCAGATCACCGCCCTTTTCACCAGCGTCGCCCTCAAGCAAGACGGCACCCACGCCACCGCCTCGGTCACCTTCACCGTCCAGGAGAAGCAAACCGGGTCCTTGGAGGATACCCTTTTGGGCATGTGGAGCAACGAAAGCTTCTATGGGACGTCCACGATAACCTTCAAGGAGGACAAAACCGCCTTCGCCCATTATTTCAGCACCCTTGACGGTGCCGAAACATATTTCTCCTTCACTTGGAGCAATGCGACCGAGGCCAAAATCGTTGACGACAACTCCTTCAAGGAAGTCGACGAGAACGGCGACGATGCCGAATACCCCATCTACGACGACCTTGAAGTCAGCCTGCAAAACGGCGAGCTTACGTTGACGGCCGTCAGCTATTCCTTGGGCTCCGACGACCCCATGACCTTGACCAAAGACATGGTCATCGACTTCGGGTTCTAATCCTCCATCGCGTTCTTCGAGGAAGCGGCGAGCGCCGCTTCCTTTTTCGTTCCGCCTGGGCAAAGGGGTTCCGTTTTCGCCCGCTGCCCCTTGTATCCGCCCTTCGTTGCACGGAAAATGATGCCGCTAAAGGAGAAATGCATGGAACTCATCCTCAGCAGCAATGACGCCTTCCTCCGAAAAGGGGAGCCCCTCCCTTCCAAAGGCGAGGTCGAAATCGAAGTCAAGCCGGGGCTCTCCCGCTTTTCCTTCCTCGGCTTTGGCGGGGCCTTCACCGAAAGCGCCGCGCACGTCTTCGCCTCCTTGTCCCCGGAAAATCAAGAAAAGGCCATCAAAGCCTGCTTTTCCAAGGAAGGGCTTTGCTATCGCTACGGGAGGATGAGCATCGGAAGCTGCGACTTCTCCTTGGGCGAATACGACTACGTTCGGAACGGGGATCTTTCGACCTTCTCCCTGGAGCATGAGGAAAAGGAGATCCTCCCCTTGCTAAGGAGGGCCAAGGAAGAAGCGGGGGAGCTGACTCTTTGCTCCTCGACTTGGTCCCCGCTTGCCGCGTGGAAGGACAACGCTTCCAAATGCCATGGGGGGAAGCTATTGAAAGCCCATTACGAAGACCAGGCCTCTTATGTGGCGCGATACCGGAAGGCAATGGAAAAGAAAGGCTTTCCCGTCTTGATGCTCACCGTCCAAAACGAGCCCGCGGCCAAGCAGGTCTGGGAATCCTGCCTGTATTCCCCCGAGGAGGAAGGGGCGATGCTGAGGTGCCTGAAGGAGAAGAACGAGGACGCGGAGATCTACATCCACGACCATAACCGCGACAACCTCCGGGAGAGGGCGCATAAGATCCTGTCCCTTTGCCCCCATCTCAGCTCCGGGATCGCCTTCCACTGGTACGATCGGACAAGGTTTAGCGAAATCGAGGAAGCCTGCAAAGAATTCCCTGACCAAAGGCTGATCTTCACCGAAGGCTGCGTGGAGACCCTCACCAACGATTTCCCGGGGGAGATGGGATCCTATTCCTCCTTCCTCCGCTATCTGGAGAACTACATCCGCGACCTTAACTCCGGCTGCACCCTCTTCCTCGATTGGAACCTTTTCTTGGATCCCCAAGGCGGACCCAACCACGTCGGGAACTTCTGCGAGGCCTTGCTGATGGGGGAGGGGGAGCGCCTTTCCCTCCTCCCTTCTTACTACGCGGTCTACCACCTTTCCCATTTCATCGTCAAAGGAGCCAAGCCCCTTTATCTAGAATCCCCCGATCCGAACCTCCTATGCTGCGGGGCGATCAACCCGGATGGGAAGAAGGTCTATGCCTTCCTCAACAAAGCGGGGGAGAAAACCGTCTCCATCGATGGGGTGAGCTTCCGTTTGCCCGAAGAAAGCGGGGCCACATTGGTCCTTTGAGGGCCTCCCCCTTGCCTCCTTGAGAAAGGGGGCTATTTTTGTTTAGGAAACAAGCAAAAAGGAAAAAGATGCGTTGGCATCAAGCTTTTCCAAACGTTTGGAAAACGGTTTCCCAAAATGATGGTAAAAGAAAGGAAAACGCCGACCCCATCGAAAAGTAAGCGGTTACGAAAATTCCTTGAAAACGGTTTCCTAATTGGACTACAATGGGACAAAAGGATGCCTTTCGGCATTGTTTCGTCGCTTGGTTGCCCAATTCCTGATGAATGGGCGGAAAGGAAAAACCATGAAAGCGAATTTGAAAATCTTCTCCCTCGCCGCCTTGGCTAGCCTCACCGGTTTGGGCGTGGCCGCTTTGGCCGGGCAGGGCCTCCCCCAAGGCATGAAGCTCGCCGCCGGGGAGGACAGCACCCGCAGCTTCACCATCACCGCCGAGGACATCCGCGCGGCTTTGAAGGAAGACGGCAGTGCCACCGCGAGGCGAGAGGCCGACTTCGACGTGAACGGCATGACCTTCCACATCGACAACGCCTATTACGCGGATGGGCGGATCAACGTCTCCGGCGGGGCCTTCTACAACGTGACCCTGGCCGGGAGCTCGGCCTCCGCCGATCGCCGCGTCGGCACCGGATTCCAAAAAGTCACCGTCAAAGGGTTCGATTCCAAAACCGGCGCCAACTCCTTCTTCCAGAACAGCGACCTCGCCACCGTGGAAGAACATCCCCTTGGGGCGGTGAAGGAAGACCAGACCATCACTTATGCGGGGACGCAGAAAGCCGCCCGCTTCCAATTCGCCTTCGGCGCGGGAGAGGGGACCTATTTCTCTTCCGTCACCTACGTCTACGGCTGCGCCGACGCGCTCCCGACCCTCAATAGCATCACCGGCGACACGAATTTCCTCGACGTCGGCGGCGTGGCCCATCTAAGCGCCAACGCCTCCTTCCTCACCGGGGCCGCCACCTATACCTGGTCCTCCTCCGATTCCGAGGTCGCCACCGTGGAAGGAAGCGGCGCGGAAGCCCTCGTCACCGGGATCAAAGGCGGAAGCGCGATCATCACCTGCATCCTCAAAGACGGGGAAGTCACCTCCTCCGCCGAATTCGCGGTCAAAGTCAACGCCCAAGCCGCGGCCAAGAAAGAGCTTTCCTTCTTGGACGACAGCCGCGTAGAAGGCGCTGGCGTCTTCGTGAACTTCTCCCCCAAAGCCCTCGGCATGTCCTACGCCAACGTGGTCGAATACCTCAATGGTCTGCAGGATAGCGCCAAAGTCATCGCCGGGAGCCAGGCGGTCAATTCCGCCCACTTCCAGGATATGGGCGAAGAGAAAGCCACTTACTACGTCTCCCTGAGCAGCGCCGCCGTCTCCGGCCCCTTCGCCCTCGAAGTCACCTTCAAAGACGCCTCCGCCAACCTCGTCTACCAAGGCAACGTCTACTTCAAAGACGGCAAGATCGTCCCATCCGTCTCCTTGGACGGGGCCTCCTCCGTCTTGGTGGGGCAAAGCATCGAACTCACCGCCGAGAAAGGCTATTTCCTCTCTGGGGAAGCCACCTACGAATATTCCTCCGACGATGAGGACATCCTCTCCGTCTCCGGGGACGGGGCTTCCGCCACCGTGAAAGGGGTCAAAGCCGGGACCGCCACGATCACCGTTTCGATGAAGATCGGCGAGCAAACCTACCAAGCCAATAAGAAAATCACCGTCGTCACCGAGGCGATGAAGCCCATCGCCTTGACCCCGACCGGCGGGGAGCAAGAGGGGGCTAGCTTCCGAGTACGCGGCTTGGACAACACCATCGTCAAAGCCAAGGATGCGGCTTCCTTAAAAGTGACGGCCCTCGTCAACTTCACCAACAAAGCCGAAGAAGGCAGCGAAAATTACAGTGCGATCCAAGGCTTCTGCTCTGCCCACGCCAACTCTTCTGCCAGCAGCTACAACATTGAAGGGTTGAACGCTTCGAGCTCGAGCTTCGACCTTTCCGTGTCCGTCCCCGCCGGCACCCCGACGGAATGGGACATCCTCTGGGAGGCCCACGTTGAAATCACCGCCGAATCCGGCCAAGTCTATACCGTCGACGCCTCCTTCTTCCATGGCGCCTACCTGGCCGCTGGTGAATAAAAGGATTTCCTTTCCCCGGGGAGAAAGCCTCTCCCTGGGGTTTTCTTTGCCCCGCGGAACGATAGAATGGAACCATGCAGTACGTCTGCTTCACCGAAAAGAAGGAAGAAAGCCTCAAGAAGAAAAGAAACCTCGCTTTCCTTTTCCTCTTCCTTTCTCTTGCCTTGATCGCCCTTGTGCTTTTCCTTTTCTTTTTCTTTTTGACCCGGGAGAACCGGATCCTGTTCCTCTTCGTTTTCTGCCCCCTTCTTTGCCTTTGCTTGATCCCGCCCTTCCTTTTGGTCTTCCTTTTCCTCCTCCCCATCCAAAGGAGGCTCAAGCTGCATTCCCGTTTCCAAAGCAAGGCCCCCTCCCTTCCTTTTAAGGCCACTTATTTAGGAGCCAAGGAGGAAACCTCGACCATCGAGGGCATCCCCTGCATCGCCCTTTGCTTCGACGCGGGAGGAAGGAAGGAACTCCTTTACGTGGAAGAAGGGGAGGAGGTTCCCCTCAAGGAAGGGGAGGAATACTCCTTGGTCCGCTTCGACTCCTTTTTATCGGAGGCTTCCTCGCGATGAAGCCCTTCTTCTCCAAAGGCAAGCTGTGGAGCGCCATCGAATCCTGGGGTTGGGCGTATCTGCTTTCCTGCCTCCTCTCCTGCCTGCTCCTCGCCTATTCCTCCCACATCCTCACCGACTACAAGGACTTCGAGGTTTTCTCGTTCTTCTTCGAAGCCTACGAAAGCAAGGATTACGCCTGGGAAGCCCTGGCCAAATCCGCTTGCCCGGGCATCGAGAAAGTCGAAGTCTACGACGTTTCCCCCTCCGAAAGCCTGAAAGGGGAGAAGTTCGCCTCCTTCGGGGAAACCTCCGACCTTCTGATCCTTTTGGAAGCGGACCTCCTCGACATGAAGGAAGTGATCCGCGATTACCTCCGCCCGTTCAGCGCGGAAGAGGAATCCTCCTTCCTTCCAAGCTGGGCCAAGCCCTTTTCCGCCTTCGGGGAGGATTTCGCCTTCCTCATCCACGATGGGGACGACCCATCCTACAATTCCCTCTTCCCTTTTACGGAGCAGTTTTCCTTTGGGGAGAAGGGCGAGGATTTCTATCTCTGCGCCTCCTCTTCCTCCGTCCATTTCGGGCGGAAGACCGATTTCGGCTTTTCCTTGCTCCCCCTGTTCTTCCAGGAGGCGCGTTGAATGGATGGATCCCTTTTCCCAAGAACGCGGTGGCAAGCCCTGGGCTGGGCTTTGAAGGAGCACTTCCCCCGTTTCGTCCTTCTTTCCCTCCTTTCTTTCCTTTTCGCCTTCCCCCTTTGGGTCTACTTCCTTTTCTTCAGCTTCTATTTCTCCGCCCCGGAGCCTTTCTCCCTCCCTTCTCTGCTTTCTTACCTCGCCCTCATCCCTCTGAATGCGATCGCCTTCTTGGGGCAGGGGGGCCTATTTTGGTGCGCGAGGAAGACGGCTTTCCTTGAAGGGAGCAGCCCCAAAGAGGACTTCTTCTTCGGCGTGAGGCGAACTTTCCGGGAATCCCTCCTCTCCGGGCTCCTTTTCTCCTCCCTCTACGTTCTTTTGAAATTCGCCCTCTCCCTCCTCTTCTCCCTTTCTTTGCCTTCCTTCGCTTATCCTTGCCTATCGGGCTTCCTTTATTGCCTGGCCTTCCTTTTGGGCCTTTCCTTTTCCTTCCTTTTGCCTCAGGGCGCCCTTTATTCTTCCTCCGTTTCCCAAAGCTTCCTCAACTCCTGGCGTTTCTTTTTGGGCGGGTTCCTGGGGAACGTCCCCCTCTATCTTGCCTTTTGCCTGCCTTGGATCGTCTTCGAGATCTTCCCCTATTTCTGGGTTTACCTCGGATTGAGCCTCTTCTATTTCCTTTTCTACGCTTTCTTCTCCGCCTTGCTTTGGACCTACCGAAGCCACGCTTTGTTCGACGAGGGCATCAACAAAGCCTCCTATCCGGAGATTTACCGGAAAGGGCTCCGCAAATAGAAAGATTTCCTTCCTGTTGGGAAACATTTTGCTTTTTCGGGCGAAAAAAATCCCAAGAGATGATAGAATAAGCTCAGGAAATGGGTTTCCTATTTTAGGAAACGGAGGACATACCATGCGCAAAGTGACGATTTACGACATCGCCAAGAAGACCAGGCTTTCCCCTTCTACGGTCTCCAAGGCCCTCAACAACTATCCCACCATCCCGGACGCGACCAAAAAGAAGGTCCAGAAAGTCTGCAAAGACATGGGCTACATCCCCAACGTATCCGCCAAGTCGCTCTCCAAGAAAGCCTCCCGCAACGTCGGGATCCTGGCCTACTTCGGCTTGGACATCTCCCCCTTTCGCATGCCCTTGTTCATGGGCATCCTCGACGCCTTTCAGCGCGAGATGAACGAGAAGAACTACGACCTCCTCTTCATCGGGAAATCCGTCGCCGGGAGGGAAGGGACCTTCTATGAGAACTGCGTCTCCCGCGACGTGGCCGGGGTGCTGCTTTTGGGACAGCTCGACAGCCCCGAGATGGAGGAAGTCATCACCTCCTCCCTCCCCAGCGTCGGCTTCGACTATGGGGGAGAGGACATGACCGGCGTGGCCAGCGACAACTACCAGGCCGCCAAAAAGCTCACCGAGCACCTTTTGAATTTGGGGCATAAGAACATCGTCTTCCTCCACGGCGAGGACAATTACCCGACCCGCGAGAGGATCCGCGGCTTCCTGGACGCCTTCAAAGGCAAAAACGCACCCATCCCTCGGGATGCCCTTTTGGAGGCCCATTACCTGGATTCGGCCTCGGTGAAGAACCTGACCGCGAACCTGCTCCGCCGCGTCAATCCCCCCAGCGCCATCCTCTTCCCCGACGACAGCTCCGCCATCTCCGGGTTGAGCGCCATCCTCGAAGCCGGCTTATCCTGCCCCAAAGACGTCTCCATCGCCGGGTTCGACGGGATCGAGACCTCCCAGCTCGTCAACCCCCACCTTACCACCGTCAAGCAGGACGAGGAGAAGATCGGCAAAGCCCTCGCCTCCGAGCTCATCTTGGCCATGGAGCAGGGGAATTCCTACTTCCCCCGGCAAATCGTGATCCCCTCCAAACTCATTTTGGGCGAATCCACCGGGAAGAAGCAATGAGGGTTTGCAACGGAAAACAGGGGATTCCTACTATGACGGAAACCAAGCAACGCTTCACCCTTGAAGCGAAAAGGAACGCCACGCGAATTGCCTCGACCTCTTTCGGGGGCGAGTTCGCCTGAATGGGCAAACGCCAACGATCCAGCCTATTTCGACGAGGGCGGGGGACTTTGCGTCAATGCACAAAGCAAGAGCCTTTTTGCTTTCACTCGCCCAAAAGAGTGGAAACGGGAAGCGGAGAGGAATTTTCACGTTTCGAAACGCTATTTAGCGTTCCGCTTTTGCAGGCGGGAGCCCCCGCCATTGAAGTTTGGATAGGACTCGGTTAGGAAATCCGATCCTTGCAAACATTTTCTTGTTCCCGTGGCAGTTCGTCTTTTTCTCCAAACGGACCGGGGAGAGCGGATCCCGAGTCGATTCCTTGAACCTTATTGCGCGTTTGCCAAATCGGGACGGGTAGTAGTAGGGCTCGGTGGTTTCTGACAGCAGCCCAGATGGTTCTCGGCTTCATGGCCCGGAGACCACGGGGCCCTCCTTCCCAAATCGTGCGCCTTGGCGGCGCCGGAGGAGCAGGCGAAGGAGTTTTCGCTCATTCTACAGACCTCGGAAAGGTCTGCGCCCATATACGTTGCGACGTTGGCGACTTCCTTAAGCAATGGCGGATTCCAATTGCCCTGCCGAGGCAACGCCCCCGCCGCCAGGGCTGTTATTTTTTCGCTTTTGAATACAAAAAATACTAGTATGGGTGCTTTTATCGCCGCCTACACTTTCAAAACAGGTCCGGACTAATGAACAAACGCTTGAAACCCCTTACATTTATATGCTAATATTTTTTTTTACATGAAAAAATAAAATGAAAATTGGCCCCAAAATTTTAGTGTTTTCAACCTTGATTTCCTTGGTTTTTGGAAGCAAAGGCAGGTTGGTTGCGTATGACGAAAGCAATAGTGATGTTTTGACTTACGCACGCCTTGACGACGAAGTAATTAATCAGCTCTTTGCTGATTTAGCGGATCAAGAAGCCACGCCAATTTACTTGGACAACAATTATTCGAGTTACTACTTCAAGAACCTAAATACCAATTTTGGAAATAATGAATACGGCACCTGTTCTTATGTTTGCTTGGGGATGTTGTTGTCGTTTTATGATTCGTATTGGGACGATTCCTTTATCGACGAGACATATGAGGCAAAGGCTGAATTTGAATCCGACAGACAATACCTTGCCGATTTCGACTTAATTCCTTCAACCGTGAATTCGCCTGGGGTTCTATTTGAGCCAAAAGCATTGACTGAAGGGCTGACTATCGACGCTTATTATGACGTTGTCGGTAAATATTCTGACACGTATTTTCAATTTAAACTTATCGATTATGCGATGTCTATTTTCGGCGATGCGAAATTTGATGGGGGCGATTCTTCGCTGGGCATGCTGCAATCGGATATTACGCGCTTGCTTTCCGACTATCTTTTGAACGTCTCGCACGTATCAAGCGAAAAAGCAAGCGTAGAAACATATTCCGGTTCCGATGAACTGATCAAAAAGCGAATGATTGAGCAAATCATTGACGGAACGTCAGTAATCTTAAGGGCGAAAGAAAGCTCGTTGAACGCCGGCCACGCAATGATTGCCTACGATTACAACGAAAACACCGGAGAAATTTATGTCCATACTGGTTGGCGTGATGAAACTAACGATATCGCTTTAACGCACGTCGCGTTGTCGGATTTGCCTTATGATGATCTATTGGATATCACCTACGTCGATATAAACAATTCTTTTATGCACAGCCATGCGTTTAATTATCATTCATCTCATGGCGATAACATGTGCGCTTGCACGTATATCTATCCTCGCGAGATAGAATTGGCCTCCGGAAATTTTGCCGACGCTCTTCCCACGTTCGAATGGATGTCGCTGCATAACGAAAAGTGGTTTTCCGCTTATGATTTGAGATTTGAATTCTCCATTCTGGATTCGAACAGACATAGCAAATCGTCGGCATCTCGTATTGATGAAAATTCATATTCGCTTTCTAAAGAAGAGTGGGATTTAATAAGATTTGATATTCTGGGCACAACGTATAACATCCTTCTCAACATTGATGAAAAGTCTGATTTATTCGGTTCCGATGATTACTGGTGTAGAAAGTCTTTTTCTAAACCCCTTGAATATCAAGATATTCCTTTCGTGAATCCAAACGAGTACGGCTTTGCGGATGCCTATCCAAATGACGATGAAACCGCAACGACATTTATTGATCATAAGGCCCACAATGACGGAACGTTCCAAACAAGAAGATATAGAGCCGGATATATTCATAAGGAATTTATCGTGCTCTCGCCGATCAGAGAGGCGTATAGCTACGCTTTCATAGAATATCGTTTCGCCAAGCCCATTAATCGCATCGATGTCCAGCTGTCGCATTGGCGTGAATACTCCCATGAGAAGTTAGATAAGTCTAATGGCAAGGCAGAAGTTCAGGCTTACATCAATGAAAACTGGGAATGCCAGCTAAATCTCTTGGACGATGCGACTAATTTGCCTCGTAACAGAAATCAGCCAAGCACATATAAGATTATTCTAGACGAGCCAACATATAACGTAAGGTTTTACGCCGAGACATACACAATCCCTACTAACGAGAGCAATTTGGGAAGAATCTGCATTGGCAATCTTGCCTATTATGAATACGATGGCCTTCCTATCTCCGGCTATGAATTGAAATACAACCCTAGCATATGGCGGGGGGAGACAATGGACAATAACTGCTATGCTTATGCTCTAAACAATCAGGTTAAGCCAGGAACAAACAAAGTTTGGTTCAAACAACAACCGGGTGAGTATTCGCACACAGACGGCCGCCCTTTTACTAAAGAAATTCTAAAGAACGCAGTAACACAGGATTTTTCTCAATATAATCTTGATTATGATACAAACCTGATTTTCAAAGAGGTGGAAAAATACAGCGTTGTGCCAGAAGGCACTTACAAGGTTGCGCTTGTTTCATATACTTATGATTACCATTGGTATAGACAAGATTCTGACGGCTATTGGTCTCACAAACCGGGCACAACTGCAGTTAGAAGGACCGATAACTCAGGCAATTCAATACTCGATCCCGAAACATGTGACAGAGGATTGTATGCTAACTTTTTGGGGTTTTATGCCGTGACGCCATGGAACAATCTTTATCAAGAGTAGAAGGAGGCGATATGTTATCTAAAAAAACTTTGTTTGGTTTGCTGACCCTATCTTTTCTGCCTTTAATGAGCTGCTCTACCGGGCACATTGCTTTTGGCTCCTCCTATCTCACTGAAAATAAACGCGAAGTTAAGAGGATTGTCTTCCATGACTATGAGTTCGCTTACTTTGATGATGGTTCCGGGGCCATATACGCGGAGAGAACGAACGAAAAGCTGATGGAAACGGCCGATTGCTCTTTTCGCTCTTCAAGCCTGGGGCTTATCGGGAACAAAGAACCACTGATTGATTTGGTTGGATTGGTCGGATTCCCCCGCTTTCTAGGAGTATCGTCTGCGTGTTCGCTGGATTTTGGCAGCAGCGGTTCAGATATCTACCGCGCGTTCTTTACAAAAGAGATGGAGTACTCAAGCATGGATGTTTTGGATTACAGCGACCCTAAATCATGGATAGACCCAACCAAACCCGTTTTGCCAACGCTGTCGGATTTAGAAAAAATCAAGATGGGCATGTCTCTTGACGAAGTCGTTTCGATGATTGGCAAGCCGCAGGGCTCGGCGGGGTACGGCGCGATCATGTTCACGTTTTCGATCGACGATGGATCGACGTTGCTGACCCATTGGAATCCAGGTGAGTATAATAAATATCGAAATGGGCCTTATTATTTGGCCCAAATGGACTTGGTTTGAAGTCATTTTAGAATCGTCCGTTTCCGGCCATTGAACCACACAAACAACGTTGGATCCGAAGAGGGCTTCGCCATATTTGATTCGAAAATCTCATCTCAAGGTGAACTCGGGTTTTGTCTTTGCTCGCCGCTTTCGCCTTCCAAACTCATCCTGGGCGAATCCACTGGGAAGAAGCAATGAGGGTTTGCAACGGAAAACAGGGGGTTCCTGCAATGCCGGAAACCAAGCAACGCTTCACCTTTGAAGCGAAAAGGGGCGCCACGCGAATTGCAGAAGGTCTCTTTGGTGGGCGAGTTCGCCTCAATGGCAAGGTGCCGACGATTTGCCCTATTTCGACGAGGGCGGGGTTTTTACGTCAATGCACAAAGGGAGCCCCAATCCAATGAGAATGAGCTCGAAGGCGACTGTGTCGCGCCCTTTGACGGCGAAGGCATCGAGGCCAATGCCCATCCTTACAACTTCGAGGGGAATCGGATTGCCTTCAACCTCGTTGAGCAAACCGATAACAGTCTCATTGACATCCCCAATTTCAACCTGAGGGTCGAAGGATCCGCCGGCGAGGAATTGAATTTCTCCATGGAGGGGGTCGAAGAGTGATCTTCCTGCGACATCTCCGCCTATTCCAACGGAGAGAACTTATTCTTCGGCTTCCGTCGCCGCTAAAACGGGAGAGGGAAAGCGAAATTATTTTGGAGCCCAAGAAAGCCGGCGAACCTTCATCCGTTCCGATAAGTGCATTCCAGCAGTGCATTTCGGAACGTAAAGTGCGATCGGCAAGCACTTTTGGGAACGAATGGACCCATTTAATTGGGAATCCCGATGGGTTTTATGGCCTTTTGCTCGTGAAACAGTGGATTTCGGATTGCCGCCTTAGCGGAAAAATACACGTCCAAAACAACAGCAAATCGATTGAACTTTACGCCTCGTTTGCTTTGAAAGGCAATGAGAAAAGCCGCCTTGATTCGCATCGAGGCGGCTTCGCTTATTTGCCCAAGAACAGTAGGGAAGCGTTGTCCCATTTGGCCTTCGCCCCGTTCTCGTGGCAGAGGTTGATGGACAGCTCCTTGGCCCCGGAAGCGATTTGGATCTCCGCTTCATAGGTCTTCCAGCCATCCCCATCCAAGGCGATAGTCTTCTTCTCTTTGTTCTTCTTCCCGTAGACGATCTCGAGATAAGCGTCTCCCATCGAGCTTTCCTTTTTCGCGTCGATGGAGAGCTTATAACGATACCCCGGATAAGCGAGGGGAAGAGTCTGGCCGACGTAGGTCCCTTGCCCATCGTCTTCGATGAGGAGGGATTTGCTCCCCAAGGTCGCATCCTCGCTTAGCTCGACTTTCCCATTCCCGGATAATGCGTCCCAACCGGAATACGAGGTCCCGTCCGCGACGCTCCGATCCAAGGTTTCGAAGCTCGCGTTGTTGAGTTTGTTCTTGTTCTGGGTCTCCGCGTAGGGGATGGTCTGGATGGAGGCCTTGCTCGGATCGACGTGGGAATAGGCCGGATTGCCCTTGGCTTCGGTGACGTATTGGGTTTGGTAGGAGAAGGGGCGGTAGGAGAGGGAGTCGATGATCATGTACTCCGTGTCGAAGCTCGCCGTTCCCGCCCAAGAGGGGCACCACAGCCCGACCCAAAGTGGCATGGCCGTCTCCGGGACGGCGGTGCCTTCGATCGAGGAGATGAGCTCCCCGTCGAAGAACCAATCCACGCGCTTCTGATGCGTCAAGGGGAAGTCGGTGTACCAATCGAAGGTGTAGGTGTGGAATTCCCCGTCGTTGATGTAGGAACGGGAGGAGAGGTCGACATTGTTGGTCTGCTTGTTGGTGTGGGTGGTCCAAGTGGTGCACCATTCCGAGGAGTATTGCCCCTCCCCGCCGAGCTCGATGTCGATCTCGTTCTGGGAAGTGGCTTCGTTGCCGGTTTTGGAATAGTAGGTCCACATCGCCGTGACCGCGCCCTGGCGAGGCATGGCCTTCATCTTGATCTCATAACGGCCGGGGTAGAGGAACTTCTTGCTCATGATGCAAGCCCCTTCCGGCTTCACCATCCCCGATTTCGCTTTGGCCAAGTCCTGATCTTTGCAATAGGAGCCGCGGGCGCGCACCCCAAGATAGGTTTTGCCCCCGTCTTTGACGTAGAAAAGGTTGCGCGACCTCACCCCGTTGTGCCAGTCGGAAGCCCCTCCGGCGTCCCAATACCCATCGAGGGCCCACCAGTTTTCGTCTTTCAGCGAGCCCGAGGAGAAGTCCTCTTCGATCTCAACCTCGCTCCCGGATTCGAACCCGACCCGGTTCTCCACGTCCGCATAATAGGCCGTTCCATCGAACGTCTTGGGCTGGACCAAAGACGCATCGCCCTGCTTGGAATCGCCCTTCTTCGAATCGCCCCCAGGCCCCGGATTGCCTTGGCAACCCGACAAAAGCAGGGGAAATAAGGTCAAAAGCGGTAGCACCATCGCGTTTTTCTTCATGAATTCGGTTCTCCTTAGAAATCGGTTTCCTAAACAAAAATCTATCATTGACCCCAAAGAATTTCAATCTCTACATCCATATATTTGAAAGCCCTTCCACAAAATGATTGACCAAAGTTGGGCCGCTCCGTAGAATAAACGTAAGCTAAGAAACCGATTTCCTAAAGTTCGGCTTCGGAAGGAAAAAAACGATATGAACCAAAAAAAGAAGACCCTCCGCACCATCTCCGGATTGGCCCTTGCCTGCCTTTTGGCCAGTTGCGGTGAAGGCGGGGGAGAGTCCGCTTCCCGCCAGCCAGGCGGGGATGGCAGCTCCGAGATTTGGATCTGCGTCTATGACGGCGGCTATGGCCGGGCCTGGATCGACAACATGGCCGCTTCCTTCACCCAGAAGACCGGCATCAGCGTCCACGTCGACTGCGACTCTACCGTCCTCGACCGCATCGAGACCAATCTGAAGAACGGCGGGGACTACGACATCTATATGTCCCATGACATCAACTGGAGGAACTACGCCGCCCAAGGTTGGCTCGCTCCCCTCGACGATGTCTATTCCGCCAAAGTCGAAGGGGAGGATATCACCTTCGAGCAGAAGCTCATCCCCAGCGCGGCGGAGAACTCCAAGTTCAGCGTCGGCGGGGAAGAGCATTACTACAAAGTCTGCTACACCCAAGGCGCCGGGGGCTTCGTCTACAACATGGACATGTTTGAGGAGAACAATTGGTCCGTTCCCGAAACCTACGCGGATCTGGTCAACCTTTGCAAGACCATCGTCGACGCCAAATTGACCAACTCCGCCCATAAGAAAGTCGTTCCCTTCGCTTGGAGCGGAGCCGACCGCCAATATTATTGGGATTACCCCGTCTTTGAGTGGTGGGCCCAAATGGCCGGCCTGGATAAGATCAACACTATCCTCGAATACAAAGGCCCGACCGGGCAATACGCCGATGGCTACGAGATGTACAACCCCGCCACCTATTACAAAGAATTCAACGACGCCTACAAGATGTGGTGGGACCTGATCGCCAATAACTCCGCCAATTCCACCTCCACCTCCCGCTCCGACAACGTCGGGAAGATGAAGATGGCCTTCGTCAACGGGGAGGCCGCGATGATCCCCTATGCCCAATGGGCCAAGTTCGAGCTCGAATTCACCAACGACGGCCAGCCCTTGGACTTCAAATACGGCATGATGAAGACCCCGAAGGTCAGCGCCGAGGCGCAGGATTACAACTATCTCGTCGGCTTCGGCGACTCCGTCGTCGTCCCCTCCAAATCCCCCAACATCGAGCTGGCCAAGAAATTCATCTCCTACATGGCGACGAATTCTTCTTGCCATGACTTCGTCCGCGACGCCGAAGGGGCTTTCCTCGCCTTCGACTACACGAACATCGACCTCTCCGATTTGGAAGCCAACGACCCCTATATCCGCTCAATCCACGAAAAGCTCTCGACGAGGAATTTCTCCTTGGTCTCGCAGAACCCCATCACCTATCTGACCACCAACAAGGTCATGCCGTGGGTCAACAACGACTACTATTACCAAAAAGCCGCTTCCGACCCCGCGGGCAATACCGCCGAGGCCGTCGGCAACAAAGTCTACCAGGCCGCCAAATCGGGCTGGGCCAGCTGGCTGCACACCGCCGGGCTATAAGGCAGAAGCATGGTTTCGGCCCTTTCTAGAAACGGAAAGCAGACGAAAAAGAGGAAGTCCAACCATTGGGCGACCTACCTTTTCATTTTCTTGATGCTCCTTTACCCCGTCGCCCATTTCTGCCTGATGTGGTTCGGGGTCAACATCAATTCGATCCTTTTGGCCTTCAAGCGCCCCAACGACAACGGCGTTTTGGTCTGGAGCCTGTCCCTTTGGGATGGCTCCTCTTCCTGGTGGGACGCCCTCTTCTACAACTTCAAAACCCTGTTCATGGGCTTCTCCGACATCAACCAATACCCCATCTACCTCAACTCGATGATGTACTTCGTCATCTCCTGCCTCATCACCCTGCCGATCTCCTTCTTCTTCAGTTACTTCGTCTTTCAGAAGATCGCCGGCAGCGCTTTCTACAAAGTCATCTTCTACCTCCCTTCGATCCTGCCTTTGCTGATCCTTTGCATGGCCTACAAATACTCCCTTTCCCCCGGCGGGCTGATCCCTGGGATGCTGGAGGCCATGGGGATCCCCTGCGAGGATTTCTTCGCCGACCTGTTCATCTCCACGGCCTCAAAGCAGTGGATGGTGTGGCTGTTCTGCATCTGGGCCGGCATCGGATACGACGTCATCCTGCTCACCGCGGGCATGTCGCGCATCCCCCGTGACATCCTGGAATCCTGCAAAATGGATGGGGTAAACCCCTTCCGGGAGTTCTTCCGCATCATCGTCCCCTTGACCTGGCCGACGTTCACCACCCTCTTCATCTTCGGCATGATGTCGGTGTTCAACGTCACCTTCCAGCCCTTCTTCCTGACCGCGGTGGACAAAGACACGGAGACCATCGGCCTGTATATCTACAACGCCTCCCGGGGCACCGGCCTCCATGAGCCGGCCACCCTCGGCTTATTCTGCTCTTTGGTGGGGGCCCCCATCATCCTCGGGGCCAGAAGCCTGCTCAACCGCTGCTTCAAAAACGTGGGGTTCTGATTTATGACCGGCGCAACTTATTCCCTTTTGAAAGCCCTGCAGAAGAAATCCGACGCCCGTAAAGCGGAGGCCTATTCGCGCAAGCACGACATCCTCTATAAACGCCACGGCGGGGAAAAGGCCCTCTTCATCGTGATGGGGATCCTCTTCGCCCTGTTCGCCGTCTCTTTCATCTTGCCCTTCCTTTGGGTTCTGATGAATTCCTTCAAGACCACCAAAGGCTTCGCCTCCGACTCCCTCTGCTGGCCCGACCCCTTCCGCTTCGAGAACTACAAAGACGCCTTCCTCTTCTCCAACGCCGCCACCGGGAACTTCAATTTCCTGCAGATGCTCGGGATGTCGGTGCTGGTGGCGGGAGGGGGCACCTTAGCCACCGTCCTCACCTCCTCCTGCGCCGCCTGGGTCGTCGCCAAATATCGATTCCCCGGGCGCAACGTGATCTTCGGGGTCGTCATCTTCTCCTTGATCGTCCCGATCGTCGGGGCCCTTCCTTCCCAAATCCAGCTGATGCGCTCGCTTCATCTGACCGACACGGTCATCGGCTGCATCTTCCTGTATTCTGGGGGCTTCGGCAGCAACTTCCTCCTCCTCTATTCCTTCTTCAAGAACCTCTCCTGGACCTACGTCGAAGCCGCCAAGATCGACGGCGCCAGCGACTTCCGCATCTTCGTCCAGATCATCCTCCCCATGGCCAAGGGGCCGATGGTCGCGGTCACCATCTTGACCCTCATCGGGCTCTGGAACGATTACCTGACCCCCTCCATCTACCTGCCCAAAAAGCCAACGATCGCCTATGGCATCTACCTGATGCAGTCGACGATGGTGGACACGAAAGGGCAATACCCCCTCTTCTTCGCGACCATCGTTTTGACGATGATCCCCATCATCCTCGTCTTCGTCCTGTTCAACAAAACCATCATGGAGAACACCTCCGTGGGCGGATTGAAAGGCTGATCGGCCCCCGCGGCCAAAAAAATACGCAAAAGGGAAAGGAGTAGTGCATCAATGAAAATCAAAACCCTATTGCTACTAAGCGCCAGCGCCTTGCTGCTGGCCTCTTGCTCCGGAGGGGAGAACCCCTCCGCCAGCCAGACCCCATCCTCCGAACCGGAAGCTTCCCTTCCAAAGCAAAGCGAATCCGAAGAAGCCCCCTCTTCCAGCCAGGCTCCCGAGAGCTCGGAAGCCCTTCCCTCCGAATCCTCGGAGAGGACGGAAGAATCCAGCCTCCCCGCCCCGGCGGAGAAGCCGAACCTCTTCTATCAAGAAGGCGACGTCCGCGCGGGGACCGGCGAGACCGAGATGAAAGCCGGGCAGCTCGCTTGGTGGGCCGGCGACGGGGGATCGGTCTCCTCTTTGGAGAAAGAAGAGGGCGGCTACGCCCTCCATTACGCCGCCGCCGGAGCCTGGTATGGCGTCCAAGTCTTCTATAAGCTCCCTTATTCGCAGACGGGCGACAACTACCACATCGAGCTCACCTTCCATAGCGACGTCGCCGGGACCTTCACGGTGAACTCGCAGACCATCACCGTCGAGGCGGACAAGGACTTCGCCTATCAGGCGGACTATTCCTGCTCCTCCAGCACCGTCCTGTCCATCCAGCTCGGCGTCAACGGCGGCGGGCTGATGGGCGGGAGCCTCCTCCGCTTCAGCACCCCGGTCATCACCGATCTCTCCGACGCCGTCTATCATCCCGTCTCCTTCTCCGTCAACGAAAGCAAAGTGAAGGAAATCCTCGTCAAAGACGGGAAAACCGTCACCGCCCCGAAAGATCCCGAAGCCCCCGAGGGGAAAGTCTTCGCCGGATGGTATGCCGGGGAGGAGAAATACAGCCCCGACCAAGCCATCGCCTCAAGCAAGGAATACGTGGCCACCTTCGCCGATGCCTCTTCCTCGAAAACGGTCACCTTCAAAACCGCGGACGGGGAAGTCCTCAAGCAAGTCCAAGTCGCCCAGGGGGAGACTCTCACCAAGCCCACCGACATCAGCATCTTCGCCTATGACATCGTCTCCTGGGCGAAGGAAAGCGGCGA
>ERZ808240.1423-NODE-1423-length-29827-cov-5.014174_pt1 | contig 29827 bp, 26 predicted proteins | sample MGYA00521084_ERZ808240 | MGnify/ENA primary metagenome ERZ808240 (study PRJEB31516, sample SAMN03275571) | gut metagenome | biome: mammalia-associated habitat; material: feces | host: Papio cynocephalus | place: Kenya | collected 2012-08-06 ... | reverse complement strand
ATCGCCGCAACCAGACCGCGGGTCTCAACCATTCCTAATGCTTCCATCATAATGATTCAATCTCCTTCTCGCTTAATGTACAGTATATCGTATTTTACGAATTATTTCAACAGGGAATCTGCCCTGTTTCACCGGAATTTGTCGGATTTTTAACCACGCAGTTTATCTTTGCCGGTGGCGTTGATCCGAGCCATTTTCAGGGTATCCTCCGCCTGACGGGAGATGATGTCGTAGCTGACCAGTAAGTTGCGGCGTTTCGCCTCGGCTACACCAGCATCCATTGCCTGTTCCACAGCCGCTACATCGCCCTCGAACTTAATGGTCATCAGCAGAGGAACCTCTGCCGCATCCCCATTGGCGGGTTTATTCTTGTCCAGAGCCACAATGGTGACATCGGCCGTTTTCGCAACCAGATCTCCGATAACCACCGCCGTCGTGAACCCGAACACCTCTAACAGACCAAGTGCTTTTGCCATATCCGTTCCTCAACTTTCCTGTGTGATACGGTCTCACTCAGCCATATAGCAAATCTTGATACCCTCTTGTGCTACATTGACCTCCATCGCCTTGTTCATCTGATCCAGCGGGAAGTTGTGGGTGATCAGCTCCTTGATCGGGATGTTCATCTCACGTGCCTGCCGCAGGAATGCAATGGCGGTGGGATAATCCTGCGCACTGTAATCCCAGGAACCGACCAGGTTGATCTCCTTGTTGCACAGCGCAAAGTGCGGGTTGATGGAGAACTCGCCGTTGTTGACGAAAAAGCCCATCTCACAGAATCCGCCACCCCGGCGCACATAGCTGTACGCATCGGAGGCTGCCGGCGGAGCACCGGTGCACTGGAACACGAAATCAGCGCCCATACCGTCGGTCACATCCTTGACCAGCTTGACCCGATCTTCCAGCGTCTTGGCATCGTGGAAATTCACGAACGTCTTGGCGCCCATGCGCTTGGCTACTTCCAGACGCTTGGCATTGCCGTCCACGGCAATGATGTGATTGATACCGGCGGCACGCAGCACGCAGATCTGCACCAGACCCACAGGACCGCAGCCCTGTACCAGAACCTTGGTATTGAAGTTCATGAGACCGGTGCTATTCGCCCGATTGTAGGCGTGCACGCACACGGTAGACAGCTCCAGCAGCATCCGCTCCTGCAGATCCAGATCGTTGACCCGGAAATAGGTGGCGCCGGGAGCGCTGATCATCAGGTGAGTGGCAAACCAGCCGTTCAGATGCTTATCCGGGCTATCGGAGATTAGACCGAAAATGCCCTGTTTATCGCACAGGTTGGTATGGTCGGGATGCATCCGGCAGATGCCGCACTCACCGCAGCTGATAACGGAGGTGACGATCTTATCCCCCACTTTCAGCGGCTTGCCGGCGGTGTCGCAATGAACATTCTTGCCCATAGCCAAAATTTCACCGGTTCCCTCATGTCCCAGCACCACCGGAGCCAGACCGAAGGGATCGCCTTTCCATTCGTGGACATCGGTGCCGCAAACACCGGCACCCTCCACCTTCACCAGAATATCGTTATCCCCCACAGGCGGAATCGGATATTCCTTTACCTCGATGGTCTTGGGACCGGTCAGCATAGCGACCTTGGCGGTCTTGGGAATATCCCCCGCCGGAGCCGCCGCTGCCGGTGCACCGCCCATCTGCGCCAGCACATCGCGCACGATATTGGCGACTTGACTTTCGCTCAGTTGCATAGATGATTCCTCCTGTCAGATGATATGGAAACTGTCGGCCATCACACACCGCCGCTGCCGCGTGAAACTGCGGGCGGAGGTGATTCCTTCCCCGGTAGGACCGGCAATGGTAAAGGTGGTATGTCCCTCGCCGCCAAAGCCGATGCCGGCATAGGACGGCGCATTTTTGACGAAAATAGTGGTTTCCACCGCCCGGGCAAACCGCGTCAGATGATCCACATTTTTGGAGTGCATATGAGCCGTATGCCGGCAGCCGTGCTCCGCTTTGACCGCCAGGTCAATCGCCTCGTCAATGTCATGCACACGCACGATGGGAAGAATCGGCATCATCAATTCGGTCTGGACAAAAGGATGATTGAATTCCGCCTCACAGATCAGACAACGTACACTGCTGTCAACCTTGACGCCGATCTTATCCATCAGCACGGCGGCATCTCGGCCGACGCATTTCCGGTTGATCACCTTGCGGGTCTTGCCGTCTTTGCCTGTCTGCTCCACCAGCACGATCTTCTCCAGCGCGTCCATCTGCTCCCGGCTGAGCATATACGCGCCGTTTTGACGCATATAGTGGATCAGCTCATCGGCAATGTTATCGAAAGCGAAAACTTCCTTCTCCGCAATGCAAGGCAGATTGTTATCAAATGAGCAACCATCAATGATGTCCTTGCCGGCCTTCGGAATATCCGCCGTGTCGTCTACGATCACCGGCGGATTCCCCGCCCCGGCGCCAATGGCCTTTTTCCCGGAGGACAGCACCGCCTTCACCACGCCGGGACCACCGGTGCAAACCAGCAGCCGAATCAACGGATGCGACTGCATAACCGCGGCGCTTTCCATCGTGGGCTTTGCCATAGAGCAAACCAGCACCTCGGGACCACCCGCCGCTTTTGAAGCCCGGTTCACCAGGTCCACTGCATAATTGGAGGTAGCAATGGCATGGGGATGCGGATTGAACACCACGCCGTTACCGGCAGCAATCATGCCGATGCTGTTGCAGATAACCGTTTCACTGGGGTTGGTGCTGGGGGTGATGCTGCCCACCAACCCGAAGGGAGCCATCTCCACCAGGGTCAAACCGTCGTCGCCGGTGCGTACCGTGGGGCAGATATCCTCGGTGCCGGGAGTCTTATCCGCCACCAGAATATGCTTGGCGGTCTTATGCTCGACCCGACCCATGCCGGTCTCCGCCACACCCAACTCTGCCATAATGTGCGCTTCTGCACGGGTCAGGCGGCGAATCTCCGTGATGATCTTCTCCCGCTGCGCCACCGTCATATCGTGCAGTTTTTTATAGCCCTCCTGCGTTGCCTCGATGGCCACGTTCATATCGGTAAAAATACCGGTAAAGGTGCGGCCATGGTACTGAGTCCCGTCCCAGTCCGGCTTGGCAGCCTCGGTAGCGACCGCGGCGCCGGGCATATTCTTCAGCACCTGCTCCACGATCTTACCGATTTGGGCTTCAGTAATTTCAACTGCCAATGGATCCCATCTCCTTTTCAAAATAATCCTTTGCGTATTGACCGAATGCGGTGTCTTGGGCCGCTGTGCCGCCGCTGACACCGAATCCTCCAACGATCTGACCGTGACGTACCAGCGGCACACCGCCGCCGAATATCACGATCCGTCCGCCGTTCGTGTGCTGTATCCCGTAGAGCGAGCCGCCCGGCTGCGCCAGCCGTCCCAGCTCTTCGGTGGACATCTTCAGGGAAACTGCCGTATACGCCTTGTTCGTGGCAATGTCCACGCTGGCGATGAACGCATCGTCAGCCCTCAACATAACCAACGGATTTCCGCCGGCATCGCACACCGCCGTCACCACTCGCACTCCTTGTGCGGCGGCATAGCGCCGTACCGCCCGGCACAATTCCAAGGCTTCATCGCAAAAGCCTTCGGCCGCGACCGGCACCGTCGGAACAGCCGCTACCGACGATGCCGCGGCAGCAGAGACATCCGCCTGATGATCGCACAGACGCGCCAGCGCATACAGCAGATCGGACAGTCGGTTAAGCCACGCCAACATATCCCGCGTGATCCCTCCGGTCTGGGAGGCGTGGACTGCGCATCGTTCTGCCCGACGGGCGATCGTGCGCGCTACGTCCAAAGCTGCCCCTCCGGAAGTACCCCCTGGCAACACAAAGCCGGAAAACTCCGGCGTCTGCTCCGTGGCGGCATCAATGGCCTTTTCCAGCCGCGTTACCTGCTCCGGCGCAGCAAACTTTTTGCCGCCTGCCAACTCGCCGCATACTGCCAACAGCTCCTGCTGGATCTGCTCCAGCACCGCTTTCAATTGCGGGGCTTGCAGCTTTGCAGCGCCAATGGCGCTGGTCAACTCATCCAACGTCCCCAGCACGGCAAACACCGGGCTGTCCTTTGGAATATTCTGTCTTGTCAAGGTGCTGGCACGGCCGGTATCCCCGGCACGAGTATACAATTTCATGTAGCCAACTCCTCACACTAAAATACCGTCAACCGCCGATCTGACAGTGCAGACCGGTGCGCTGCGCAACGCGCAACAGTTCCGACATATGCTCATTCTCCGGCGGGCGAATATCCGGCAACGTATATTCCCGATTCAGCCACCGATATTTATCTTGCCCCAGGCGATGATACGGCAACAGGTGCAGTTCCTCGACCCCCGGCAATGATGCCGCAAACCGGGCGATCGCTCCGATCTCCTCCGGCGTATCATTGAATCCCGGAATGGTGGGCACCCGGATGATCAGACGTTTGGCGTGCGCGGCGATTTTCGCCGCGTTTTCCAGACACAGCGCATTGCTCTGTCCGGTATATGCCTTGTGCTTGGCGGCGTCCATATGCTTCACGTCCATCAGGCAGGTATCCAGATTCGGCAACACTCGGGCAATTACCTCGTCGTATGAAGCGAACGCCGTTGTTTCAATCGCGGTGTTCAGCCCCTCCTCTTTCGCCGCCTGCAACAAGGCAATGGCGAATTCCGGCTGGCTGAGGCATTCGCCGCCCGAAAGCGTCATGCCACCGCCCGAATTTCGGTAATAATCCCGGTCCTTAACGACCTCTTGCATGACCTCCGCTACCGTCATATCCCGTCCGACTGTCTTGGGCATACCGTTGACCGTCATGGTTTCGATGCCATACTCCTGCATCTCCGGATTGCAGCACCAACGGCAGCGAAAGTGACACCCTTTCAGAAACACAATGGTGCGAATCCCCGGACCGTCATGGATGGAATAGCGCTGCACATCTGCCACCCGTCCGCGAACACTGAGATAACTCTGCTCCATAGCCGGCACCTCAGAAGCCCGCCTGTTCCGTGCGGCGGATGATATCATCCTGCAACGAACGAGACAAGGTCGTAAACAGAGCGCTGTAACCGGCAACCCGTACCACCAGAGATTTATATTTCTCCGGATGAGCCTGAGCGTCCAGCAGCGTCTCCCGGCTTACCACATTGAACTGCATATGGCTGCCTTTTTTATCGAAATAGGTGCGAACCAATGCTGCAAAGTTCTCCAATCCTGCCCGACCGGCCAGCGCCGACGGATGGAATTTCATATTGTACAACGTTCCGTTGGAGGCTACAAAGTGGTCAAGCCTTGCCACGGATGACGCTGCGGCCGTGGGGCCATGGGTATCCTTACCAGCCGACGGTGAAACCCCATCAGCTACCGGTGTGTGTGCTAGACGGCCATCCGGTGTAGCGCCAGTCTGAGCACCCAACGGCACATTGGCCGACACCGGATACAGTCCGGCCTGATACTGCCCGCCGCGAGGATTGCGGTGCTTTTCAACCGATCTGGTGTAGGTATATGCCGCACGACGCGCCAAAGCGTCTACCTCCGGCTCGTCGTTGCCGAATTTCGGCAGGGCTTCAATCCATTCGCGCAGCTGCGCATACCGCTCCCGGTCGGTCTCTGGCGCTGTATTGGACTGCACCATGGAAGCAACCTGCGCTACCACCGCTTCGGTGACCGGCTGACCACCGTCAGCCAGCGCGCGGACGATCTCTTCCGTTACCCGCGCTACGTCCGCCGGGTCCACACAGCCGACGCCAAAATTGTGGTCCATTGCCTCGCGGAAGTCCGCCAGCGTAGCCCTATGCTGCACAAACACCAGTTCCCGGATGGCATACAGTGCATCCGCCACATTCGCCACGCCGAAGCCTTGCGGTCCGGTAAAGTTATAGTGAGCACCACCCTGTTGCAGCGGCACCCCACGGCTAATGCAATCGTCCACCATACAGGATTCAAAAGGCAGCGGACACAGATCCGCGTGCGCCGTGTCAATGGCATTATCTGCATTGACCAGCAGCTCCACCAGATAATCCATCTGTTTTTGATAGGCGTCCACGACCTCGTCGAAGGAAGCCATCTGAGCCACATCGCCGCTGGCGATGCCCACCATCTCACCGGCATCCATGCCGTTATGGAACATCAGCTCCATCACACGGCACATATTGAAGAACGCCGCATCGTGCCAGCCTTCGGTTTTGCCGGGACATTGGGGCTCCACGCACCCAATGATGCAGTAACTGCGAGCATCCTCCAGAGTCAGACCGCGGCTGAGCAATGCCGGAATAATCACTTCATCGTTGTAATACGCCGGCAGACCCACACCGGTGCGGGTCAACTCCGCCGCCTTGATCCGAAAATCGTGGGGTGAGCCGTTCCACAGGCGCACCGACAGGCTCGGCGCAGGCAGTTGCACGTGCATGGATGCCTGCAAACACATAAACGACAGATCGTTGGTCACATCCAACCCTTCGGCATCCTGTCCGCCCACGATCAGATTCTGGAACAGGCTGTATCCGGCAAAGCCGTCGGCCGAGGCCGCATCCCGCACCTTATTAAGATCGTTGAGCTTGATCCAGATGCAGTCGATCAACTCCTGAGCAAACTCCGGACTGAGCTTGCCTGCTTTGCAATCCGCCACATAGTACGGATACATATACTGATCGAACCGTCCGGGGGAAATGGAGTGTCCACTGGACTCCACCTGCAACAACATCTGTACGAACCAGAAAGACTGACAGGCTTCCCAAAAGCTTTCCGCACCGTTCTCCGGCACCCGGCGGCAATTCTCCGCAATTTGCGTCAACTCCCGCTTACGCTGCTCATCGACGCAGTCTTTCGCCTGATCCTCGGCCAGCGCTGCATACCGGCGGGCATACAAGATCACCGCATCACAGGAACGCATTACCGCTTTCAGAAACTCATGCCGGCGGGCATAGTCACCGTCGCTGACGTGCAACTTTGCCAGCGCCTCCTCCGCCTCACGGCGGATGCCCCGGAAGCCGATACGCAACACCTTGTCGTACTGCACACAGACGTGCCCTACCCCATTGTAGAAATAATTACCGGGGGTAAAGACGTTGTGCCGCATGGCGCGCAGAGTTTCCGGCGCCATGTATGCGGTAGCCAGCTCGCTGGTGGTTTTCCCCTTCCAGTATCCGAAGGTAGCGCGCAACCGCCGTTTGGTATCCTCGGAGATAGCGAAAGGATCCGCCTTTCGGGTGGAAACCGTGTCCAGCTCTCCTTCCAGCCATTCGTAGGAAAACTCGGGAAAGGTCTGACAGCCCCGCGGCGCTTTGGATGCGCTGCCCACCACCAGCTCATCCGGGCGGATGGTGATCGGAATGTTCTCCAAAATATGATAGAACGCCTCGGAGCGGCGAGCCACGATCGGCTCGCCCTCCGTGGCCCGATAGGACTCGGTGATCAATTCGGCACGATCGGCTTCAATCTCCGGCGGAGCGGCAAACAGATGGTCGATCAAGCGCCCGATGCGGGCGGTCTTTTCAGCATCATATATGGTATACTGAGCCAAAATTCGACCCTCCTTTAATCAAAGATTCGGTTCAGCCGCAATCGCTTATTTATTCAGCTCAGCCAGCACCTTACGGGTGATCTCCGCCACCAGATCGTCCGAAGCCGGCGCGGCGGAGGGAGCGGATCCGCAGGAGCAGGTATGGGGAATATTCTGCTTGCAGCGGCAATTCTCGGTGCCCAGGTTCTTGCACTTCTTGCAGCCGGGATGACGACCGGGAATGTTCATTTTTTTACGCAGCTCCATCAGCTTTTCCAGCTGATCGCAGGGGATTTCCTCCACGCCGCCCAGCTCGCGGGCGTATTTGCAGATCTTAGCGTTGAACTCGACCTCTTCCATGGTGAAGAAAGCCTTGGTCAGCGTGCAGCCAACGGTCAGCGCGCCGTGGTTCTTCAGCAGAAATGCGTCATGATCCTGGATGTACGGCTCCAGAGAATCCGGGATCTCCATCGTGGAGGGCGTGCCGTATTCACAGGTGGGCACACTGCCGATGGTCAGGACCGCCTCCGGCAGAATGTACTGATCCAGCGGTACACCGGCTACGGTAAAAGCGGTCGCCACAGGCGGATGAGCGTGTACTACCGCATTCACATCCGGGCGATCCCGATATACGCGCAGGTGCATTTTGATCTCGGAAGAGGGGTTCAGCTTGCCATCCAGCTTCCGTCCCTGTCCGTCGATGCGGATGATCATATCGGGGGTCAGCACACCCTTGGATACGCCGGTGGGGGTGCAATAGAACTCATTGTCGTTCACCTTGACGGAGATGTTGCCGTCGTTGGCGGCTACGAAGCCTTTGGCATAGATCTTATGGCCGACTTCGCAGATTTCCTTTTTGATTTCATAAGCTGACTGTTGCATGGTTCATATCTCCTTTTCTATTATTGATGATCTTATGAATAACCGGGACATTTCCCGACTTTTCAAACAAGGGAGGCCGTATCCAGCGCAATCATGTATTCCTCGTCGGTGGGGATCACCCAGGTGCGTACCCGCGCATCAGCGGCAGACAGATCTGCCTCCTCGCCACGGGGAACGGTGGCATTGCGCTCCTCATCCATACGGATGCCGAGGTAATCCATGTTGCGGCAAACTTCGCGACGCAGATCGCGGTCGTTTTCTCCGATACCGGCCGTGAACACCAGCGCGTCAATGCCGTTCATCTCTGCCACATAGGCACCAATATACTTCTTAATACCGTAATACTGGATATTCAGCGCCAGCTGTGCCCGAGGATCTCCGGCCGCCGCCGCATCACAGACAGCACGGGAATCACTGGATTTCCCATATACGCCCAGAAAGCCGGATTTCTTGTTGAGCATGGTTTCTACTTCTTTGGCGGTCATGCCCTCATCCAGCAGGTAGGTCAGGATCGTTGGATCCACCGAACCGGAGCGCGTGCCCATCAGAATACCTTCCTGCGGAGTGAAGCCCATCGACGTGTCGATCACTTTACCGTGGTCCACCGCAGTGATGGAGGAGCCGTTGCCCAGATGACAGGTGACGATCCGCAAATCGGCTATGTCTCTTCCCATCAGCTCCGCCACGCGATTGGCCACATACCGATGGGAGGTACCGTGAAACCCATAGCGGCGGATGCTCTTCTGTTCGTACAGCTCATAGGGAAGCGGATAAATATAGGCGTAATCCGGCATGGTGGAATGGAACGAAGTATCGAAAACGCCCACCATGGGAACCGACGGCATCAACTTGCGGCACCCCTCCATGCCGGCAATGGCCGGAGGACCGTGCAAGGGATTGATCTTGACGATGGAATAGAGGTACCGGATCACCTCATCGTCGATGCGGCAGGAGTGTTTCAGCTTTTCGCCGCCATGCGCGATCCGGTGGCCGACGGCGTCAATCTCACTCACATCGGCGATCACGCCAAATTCCGGATCGGTGAGCAGTTTCAGCACCATCGACAAGGCTGTTTCGTGATCCGGCAGATCCATGGCGATCTTGTGATCCTCCTTGCCGGGTCGTTTGTGCTTGATGCACCCACCTTCGATGCCGATGCATTCGCACAGGCCCTTAGCCAGCACCCTGCCCTCCGGCATCTCAAACAGTTGGTATTTCAGAGAGGAGCTGCCGGCATTAATAACCAAGATCTTCATGCGTCTCCTCCTTCACTGGAGCTTCTCGAACCGTGCATACGCCGCATCGTAGGAGGCGGTGTCGCCGGGTTCATAGAACTTCGGCTGTTCGGAGGCGGCGATGATCTGCCGTGCCTCCTTCAAATCGGCGATCTCGCCCAGTGCGATCAACTGCACAGCGATGTTACCGGTAGCGGTAGCTTCGATCGGCCCGGCAATCACGTGGGTGGCACAGGCGTCTGCCGCCATCTGACACAGGAGTCGGTCCTTGGTGCCGCCGCCGATCATGTGAATACTGTTGTATTCCAACCCGGTGACTTCCCGGATGGCGTGGAAAGTATAGCGATACTTCATCGCCAGACTCTCGTAGATGCACCGCATGATCTCGCCGCGGGTCTGCGGCACATACTGTCCGGTGCGCTGACAGAATTCCTGTACCCGGCGAGGCAGATTGCCCGGGGTCACGAAAACATCGTCGTCCGGATTGATGAAGCAGCGGAAAGGCTTGCAGGCCAGCGCTTCCCGTTCCAGATCGGCGAAGGTGACATTCTCCCCTTCCCGAATCCACTGGCGGCGAGATTCCTGGATCAGCCACAGTCCCATGATATTCTTGAGGAACCGAGTGGTACGGCCAAAGCCGCCCTCATTGGTCAGATTGAACCGGAAAGAAGTCTCATTGATGACCGGCGCCTGCAACTCTGTGCCGAACAGAGACCAGGTACCACAGCTGATGAAAATAAAGTCTTTCTCCTGAGAAGGAACCGCCACCACGGCCGACCCGGTATCGTGGGTCGCTACGGCGATCACCGGCACCTTGGGGGCGCCCAGTTCTTCACAGATTTCGTCCGACAACAGACCATATGTATCGCCCGCATCGACAATGGGCGGGAACAGCCGTCGGGGAATATCCAGCCGATCCAGCAGATCGTACGCCCAATCACCGGTCTTGGGGTCCAGACATTGTGTCGTGGACACCTCGCTGTATTCTGCCCGGGTCACGCCGGTGAGAAAATAAGCAAATAAATCAGGCATCAGCAGCAGCTTGTCCGCCTGTTCCAGCTGTTCCGGCTCATTCTGCCGGAGATACGCCAGCTGGAAAATGGTGTTGAACGCCGCAAACTGAATGCCGGTACGGCTGTACAGCTCCTCCTTGGGGATGGTTTCAAACACCTTGTCCATCATGCCCACCGTGCGGGTATCCCGATAGTGGACCGGATTATTCAGCAGATGGCCTTTCTTGTCGATCAGACCAAAGTCCACCCCCCAGGTATCAATACCGATGGCGTCAAATCCCCCGGCGTGTACCGCCTTGGTAATGCCCTGCTTGATCTCGTAAAAAAGCCGCAACACATCCCAGTGAAACACCCCTCGTACATTCACCGGATCGTTGGAAAACCGATGAATCTCCTCCATGTGGATCTTTTCGCCGTCGAATGTCCCGAGAATTGCCCGGCCGCTGGAGGCACCGAAGTCAAAAGCCAGAACCCGTTTGCTCACGCTATCGCACTCCTTACATGATGGTTTTTGAATTGCTCGAATATATCCATATTCCTTCGTACCCAATATCGTGTGTTTATTATACACCGGTTTCGAGAATTCGTCTATATATGGCGCAAATTTCGATAAATAAACAGTTGATTTTTTTCACTCAATCAGATATAATCAAATATGATCATTCGAGGAGGGCTGAATATGCTACCATTAGAACGTCAGAACCAGATTCTGGAAATACTGAGCGCCCGTCACGCAGTGACGGTGGACGAACTGTGCACCGCGCTGTATTCCAGCGGTGCGACCATCCGCCGGGATTTACAGATTCTTGAATCCAGCGGCTTGATCCGCCGCACTCACGGCGGCGCAGTACACATCGACGCCAATACAAGGGATTTTCCTATGACACTGCGGGAAAACGAAAATCTCAATGCCAAGGAAACGCTGGTGCAGCGCGCATTGCCACTTATCAAAGAGGGGTATACCCTGTTTATGGATTCCAGCAGCACCGTTTGCCGCCTGGCGCGACGGCTGACGGGGTTCCAGCATCTGCGGGTCATTACCAACGGGCTGAAAACCGCCAGCATTCTGGCAGAACTGGAGGGCGTGGAGGTTTATGGTACCGGCGGACGGCTGCGAGACGGAGCCATGTCCTTTGTAGGCACGCAGGCGACGGGATTTGTGGGACATTTCAATGCCGATGTGGCATTTTTATCTTGCCGAGGAGTGGATACGGAAGCCGGCATCACCGATTCCGACGAGCAGGAAGCGGAACTGAAACGGGTCTTTATGAGGAATGCTCGCAGCACCGTTTTGCTCTGCGACAGCAGCAAACTGGGCCAGCGGTATTTCTGTAAAATCAGTCCGTTAGATGCCGTGCAGAAAATCATCACAAATGTGCAGCTACCTCCCGAATATCAAAAATGACCGATCTACGAAAATGCACGTATCTGAAAACGGATTCTGCCCTCTATGGAAAGCAGAATCCGTTTTGCTTTTACACATATTTCGTCCGGTGAATATCCGGAGCGGCAGCGGTTTCGGTTATGCGCTGCAACGCCCCTTGCGCCGTGGTCTCCACAGCGACAAGTTCCAAACTGGCAGCGGGCATATAGTCCTCTGCCACTGTCTTTTGCAGCATCGCTAACAGTTCGTCATAGTAGCCATACAGGTTATAGACCACAATCGGCTTGCTGTGCCGCCCCAGCTGCTTGAGCGTATACACCTCAAACAGTTCCTCATAGGTGCCGATGCCACCGGGAACGATCAAAAACGCGTCCGCCCGGTCTTCCATGATTGCCTTGCGCTCCCGCATCGTCTCGGTGTAGATAATTTCGTCACAGCTGTCATACAAAATGCCGTCCACCTGTAAAAAAGACGGCACTACGCCGACCACCATTCCGCCCCGGCGTTTTACGCCCCGGGCGGCAGCGCCCATCAGGCCGGCGCCTCCGGCGCCGTATACCAGCGTATGTCCGGCATCCGCCAGCATAGCGCCCAGCTGCTCGGTTGCCTCAATATACCGGGCGGCAATTTGGGGGCTGGACGCCCCGAACAAGCATACATTCATTGGTACTCTCCCCTGTCGCCATCAGCGTGCCTTGCAGAATTTCTCCACATAACGGTCGATGGCTTCATCCACGATTTTCACCGCTTGCTCCCGGGCGCTGACCTCGTCCACTGCTGTCGTTTTGTTCTCCAGATTTTTGTAGACCGAGAAGAAATGCCGCATCTCCGCGAATATATGCGAGGGCAATTGGTCGATATCGGTATACATATTGTAATTCGGGTCATTGAACGGAATGGCGATGATCTTCTCGTCGTTGCGCCCGTTATCAATCATGGAAATCATACCGATGGGGTACGCCCGCACCAGCGTCAGCGGCTCCAGCGGTTCGGAACAGAGCAGCAGCACATCCAGCGGATCACCGTCGTCACCATAGGTACGGGGAATAAACCCATAATTGGCGGGATAGTGGGTCGACGTATACAGGATCCGATCCAGAATGATCAGTCCTGTCTCCTTGTCCAGCTCATATTTCTTCTTGCTGCCCTTGGAAATCTCCACCACGCAGATAAAATCCTCCGGGCGGATACGCTCCGGGGAAATGTCGTGCCAAATGTTTGTCATAGGCTCCTCCTTGTTTACAGACGCCGCTTCTCCGTATCGGTGGTATTGTACCACAGTTTCTCCTGCAAGTCAAACAAAATACCCCCAGACTTGTTGCAATCAATGTGAAAACATGGTAAACTGATGCGGGAATATTGTTTCAAGGAGGAGTTAAGCTGTGCTGCAATTACGCCCTTATCGTCCGGACGATGCCGCTACCGTGCTGTCCTGGTGTACGAATGAGCGTTCCTTTTACCAATGGACGGCGGGCAGGCTGGGAGCCTATCCCCTCTCCCCGGCGCAATTTCAGCCCACATCCGATTCGATGGCATTTATCGCCATGGACGCCGGTGAAGCGGCGGGATTTTTTATTCTGTGCTCGCTGGAGGACCGTCCCGGGGAGCTGCGTCTCGGTTTCATCATCGTAGCGCCCCAAAAACGTGGTCGGGGCTGCGGCAAAGCGATGGTACAGCTGGCTGTGCAATATGCCCGAGAATTCTGCGGTGCCAACGCTGTATCGTTGGTGGTATTCGAGAACAACCCCGCCGCTTATCGCTGCTATACTGCCGCCGGTTTTCGCCCCGATCCGTCCCGGCTGCCGGAGTCCTGTCAGATACTGGACGAAGACTGGCCGTGCTTACAATTGGTTTTGCAAATGACCGACGGTACAGCACTACTGGATCGCTACTGGCAGGCGGTGCTGGCGCAGGACGCGACCGCCGTGCGCAGCTTTCTGGATCCTCAAGCAGTGGTGCGCTGGCATAATACCGACGAGCAGTTCACCGTCGAGGAGTTTATTCGGGCAAACTGTACCTATCCCGGCGATTGGGACGGCGCGATTCAGCGCACTGTTCCCATCCCCGGAGGCTATGTCACCGTGGTTCATGTATTCAACCGGGAGCGCACCCTGTCCTTCCATGTGACGTCCTTTTTCCGGCTGATTCAAGGACGCATTACCGCTTTGGATGAATACTGGGGCGACGACAGCGCCCCACCCGTCTGGCGACAGGAATTGCATTTAGGCACATCCATTGACAAGGAGGAATCCCCGTGATCCACATAAAGCAGCTTACCAAAATCTATCCCGGCGCCACCCCGGTGACGGCGCTGGATGAGATCACCCTCACCCTGCCGGATACCGGTATGGTGTTCTTTCTGGGGCGCTCCGGCAGCGGAAAAACCACCTTGCTTAATCTCCTGGGCGGACTGGACGGCTTTCAGAGCGGTGATATTCGGGTGGACGACATCTCCCTGCAGGGGCTAAACGCGCGCCAGCTGGACGCCTACCGGAATGCTTATACCGGCTTTGTGTTTCAAGAATATAATCTTTTGGACGAACTGACCGTCGCGGAAAACATCGCCCTGGCGCCCGAGCTGCAGCAGGCGGAGGTTTCTGAGACAGCCGTTGAACAGGCGCTGGCAGCGGTGCATCTGGACGGCCTTCAAAGCCGCAAGCCGGGTGAATTGTCCGGCGGTCAAAAGCAGCGGGTCGCCATCGCCCGGGCGCTGATCAAACGCCCCAAGTTGCTGCTGGCGGACGAGCCCACCGGCGCGCTGGATACCGAAAACTCCCGGCAGGTATGGGACATTCTCAAAGAACTGTCCCGGGATCGACTGGTGGTCGTGGTGAGCCATGACCGGGACTATGCCGCCCAATATGCCGACCGCATCGTCGAACTGGCGGACGGACGGGTGCTGACGGACACGGCGCCCCTGTCGCCTACATCGGCTGCTGCCGAAACCGAAACTTCATCCGTCCCCCATACCCGTCTGCCTCGCCGGATTGCCCGCCGGATGGCGTGGAATACCCTACGCGCAAAAAAGCTACGCCTTGCCGCTGTGGTAGGGCTGTCGTTGATCGCATTCCTGCTGGTGGGGCTGTCCGACACTTTCTCCGGCTATCAGCCGGAAGAGGCGCTGTTCCGTGCGCTCTATGAGGAACAGAGCGCCGCCACAGCGCTGCGCAAGGAGCGGCAGCTGGATTACGGCGAGGGAGCCGACTGGTACCACGACGGATTTCGTTTGAGCGAGGACGAGGTGGCGGCGCTGCGCGAAAAGACCGGCCGCACCGTCAAAGGTGTGTATGCGCTGCCGCAGGCAATGAATATTGAGCAGAACTATGGCTCCACGGAAGTCACCAACAAGAATTACAGTCAATATGTAGCGGAACTGGCGGGCTTTATGGAATTAAGCGCCGATGAGCTGCCCGCCTTTGGGCTGGAGTTGCTGGCAGGTCGGCTGCCGGACGGAGCTCAGGACGAGATCGCCCTGAGCCGATACGTGCTGGACTCCTTCATTGCTGCCGGGTATCTGGAATATACCGGTCCCCACTACACAGCGCTGCACGAGGACGGCAGCAAGACGGAATACACCTTTGACGAGTGGATGGCAGCCTATTATACGGAAATGCCCCTCATAAGTTATCAGGTCGGCACCGATGCCGCTCTGTCTACGACCCCGGCAACCCCCATCACCGGTGCCGCAGATCTGATCGGCAAGACGCTCTTTATCGGCGACCGTAATTATACTGTCACCGGCATCGTGGAGACCCACTTTAATACGGAGCGTTACGCCGATACCCGGATGCTGGATGTCACCTCCAGTAGCGAAAGCGACCTCAAAGAGTGGATGCGCTACAATCAGCTAAACACGGAGCGGCAATACGGTTTATCTACGCTGGCGTTCGTCGGCAGCGGAAAAATCCAGGACATCGCCGGACGTTTCCCCTCCACCGTCACCATACACGATGGAAAGGTACGACTGGAAAATGAATATCTGAACTCCGTTACCGCCACGATCGCCCGCCTGGATGGGTTGGGCGAGGCGGCCAAGGGCGTCTATTGCACTGGAATGGTGGACGAAAACGGCCAGCCCTGTGCCGGGCTGCCGGAGACTCTGGCGGAGCGGGAGGTTCTCGCTCCCAACGAGCTGCACAATCCCGTAGGCAAGGATACGAAAACCGTCGCCGCCATCCAATCCGGGGAGGCGTTTCGCGACCTACAGTGCAGCGTCACCTTCACCGACGGACGCACCGCCTGGTCCTCCGCCGGATACAAGATCACCGGATTTCTGAACCTATGGAGATACTACGGAATGGATATCTATACGACAGACGATCTGTTGGTGGTATCCGACCGCGCCTTTGAGCGGCTGTCTGAGGGACGGGGCGGCTTATACGCCTATGCCATCGCTTCGCTGCCCCGGGAAAAGGCAGCGCTGCGGCAATTTCTGACGACCTGTTCCACGGCCGCCGACGATATTCGCTATGCAGTCGTCAAAGATACCACCCTTCAAATGGACACCCTCGACGGGTCTCTGACGACCGCCACACGGCTGCTGCGGTATGTGGGGCTGGCACTGACGCTGTTTGCCGCTCTGCTGATGTTCCAATTCATATCTGTCAGCATCGCCGGACGCAAACGGCAGATCGGCATTATGCGGGCGCTGGGCGCCGGTCAGGGAGATGTGTTCTGCATTTTCCTGTACGAAAGCCTGCTGACGGCTGCCCTCAATGCGCTGCTGTCCTGTCTGTTAGTGTTTGCTGCCTCTGCTGCGGTAAATCAGGTGCTGGCGGCGCAATACGGGCTGCTGTTTTCTCTGCTCCAACCCGGTGTACGACAGGTGGCGCTGCTGGTGCTGCTGAGCTTTGGTGTGGCGCTGGCGTCCTGCTATATTCCGATCCGGCGCATTGCCCGACAAAAGCCGGTAGACGCTATCCGGCAATAATATTACACTAAAAGGCGCGTGGCAAGGCAGAAACCTTGCCACGCGCTTTTTTATTCTGCAAATACTAACGGTATTCCCATCTGTTCAATGGCTCGGCAGGCATCCGCCACCCGATCCGGGCGATAGTCCTGTACCCGATGACCGTCAAAACCGACGCTCAGACACACACCGCTCTCCCGCACCAGCGCCTGCTGGCGTTCGTCCAGCATGAAGGCTTTGACATAGGCGTGCTCCCGGTACTGATGAATGGAGTCATAGGTTACATTCATTTCCCAGAAAATTCCCTGCTCCGCCATACGGCGCAGAAACTCTGCCGGGTTCTCGTTCCGTTGCTCCATATGGGCGAATAGATCCGTATGGGCGATTCCCACCCGGGAGCAGCCGCACCGAGCAGCAAATGCGAACAAGTCCGGCGCATAGGTGTTGGGATTGTCGATATGCTCCAAGAGGCAATAATCATAGCCGGAAATGTCCACCTCCGGCGGTAGCACCAGATAAGGTTCGTTGAGTGTTGCTACCTCCAGCCCGCAGCGCATTTGTATCCGCCCGGCATATTTCTCTTTCAGCAGAGTCATGTGCGCCAGATACCGGTCTACCGCCCGCTGATAATCCACGAGATATGCCGCTCGATCGTGAAATTCGGTGGACGGGCGATACCCCGCCACTCCATACTGGTGGTCGGAGATACCAAACATTTCTATGCCGCCGGCGATCGCCGCATCGAGAATACTTTCCGGCGTATTCTCACCGCAAAATGAGTAGTAAGTATGGGAATGCAGATCCTGAATCACGGTTTTCTCTCCTTTTCTCCGTCAAGTCGAAAACGAGGCCCCTCCTCGCCGATCACTCCGGTGGGCGCAAAGCCCAGCTTAGTCAGCACTCGCTGGGAGGCAGCGTTATCCGGCGCCGTCTCCGCCTCGATCGCCGTTACACCGGGCTGCTCCAGCGCCCAATGGCACAGCGCCCCCACCGCTTCGGTGGCATAACCACGCCCCCAGTAGGGGGACTCCAACCCGTAACCGATCTCCGGGTAACCATCCGGTGGCAAGCCCTTAAAGTCGGCATCTCCGATCATTGCTCCGGTTTCCCGGAGATAAATCCCCCAAGCGGTATACCAAAGCTGCTGCTCCGGGTGCTGCCGACACCCATCCGCCATATCCGTGTAGGCTTTCGTCAGCTCCGAATCCACACCTCGATAGCGTTCCGCCAGTTCATCCAATTCTTCCGTCACCAGCGGATGGAGCGTCAACCGCTGCGTTTCCAACTGCATTATCTCATCCCCTCTTGGGCCTATTATATGGGAGTGAAACAGCTTTGTCAACCAAAATGTGTAAAGAAAAAACACTTGCCACAGAGGGCAAGTGTTTTTTTGCCGCAGCGGTTACGTTCAGAACAGGTCGTTTTCTTCCTGCCGGTTCTGATTCTGGTTCTGCTGCTGCTGATTCTGGCTCTGATTCTGCTGCTGGTTTTGACCCTGCTGCTTATCCTGCGCCTGCTGGTTCTTCTTGTTCTGCTTGTTCTCCATGACACATACCTCCTTGGTTCAGCAATGTTGGAAAAGAAGTGTGGCTCTTTTCCACGGTCAGTAGTGTGTCACCGCATCCTGTTTTTATGCGCCGTTTTCCGATTTTTGCTGATTTTCGGACGAACACCGTTTTTCTTACTTCCCCTGAATACTCTCGCCAGTCTGGTTTTCATCGGCGGATACAGGGCCTGCCGTTCGAAAAAAGCGCCCGCCGATCCAAGCATCTCTTGGAATCGGCGGGCGCTGCATAATGACAAGCCTTTATCTGCCCCGGATCGCGTCGATGGGGCGCTTGGCGGCGATCCGCCGCACCGGGAAGAAGCTGGACACCGCTGCCACCAACAGGCTCACTGCCAGCAGCAGAGCGATCTGCCGCACATCAAAGCCTAATATTGTGACCAGCACATTCAGCTGGGTGCGGATCGTGCGGTTGATGACTGCTGTCACAACCCCTACGCCAACAGAGGACAACACAAAATTGATCATGGCGATAATAAAGCTCTCGGCAAAGAAAATGCGGAACACATCATTACTGCGGGAACCGATCGCCCGCAGAATTCCGATCTCCTGCCGCTTATAACTGATACTCACAGCGATAAAATTCGCCAGCATCAGCGCCGCAAACAGGGCGAAAAACAGACCTGCCCACACAAATCCTTTGGAGACGGATACCAACACATTGTGTACCGTATCCAGTTCAAAGGTTACGGAGTTGGACAGAGGATATTGCAATTCACCACTCTCGTCGTAGCAATAACTCACCAGACTGCGTACATCCTCCCAGCTCTTGGGCATAGCCCCGGTTGCAAAGGCGTAAATGCCGTCCTCTTCTTCAGTAAATGCCTTGTAGAGCGATTCTCCGGTCAAGACGGTGCCGGTCAGTTCAGGATACTTTCCCGTGTCGATATACCCGACAACCGTATACCCTGTAATTGGCTCATTGGATTCCCCGTTTTCCCAACGACGGCTGCTATCCTCATCAAAGGCCGGATACTGTTTCAGCAGCTCCCGTACCGCGTCCGCCGCGATCTGAGCGGTTACGGCATTAGCATCGTCCGCATCCTCGGTATACGCTGTATCCATCCGCAGCAAATCGACCGATACCACCAGTTCCTTCTCTCCCAATGCCGTTTTGGAACCATTCAGCCATTCCACTGCCTGGGCCGGAGCATCCGACAGCCGTCCGATCCAATAGGGATCGAGTATCAGCGAATTCTCGCTTTTATTCTCCGCGACAAAGTACAGATACTCATGATCCAATTGCTTGACCGTAGGAGCCTTCTCAATCAAATTCGTCACATAGCCGCTGCCCACCAGCGCGGAGGTATGCAGACTGTAACAACGCATACTGGAGCATTCCTGAGACAGTGCATACCGTGCCAGTTCTTGCGCCGTGGTTAGATCTTTCTTGTCCTCCAGCAACGTTTCATATCGGGAAATGTCCACCTTCGTATCTACAATACCGGTGACGGTAAAAGAACGCCCACCGATGGGGAGGGTCTTCCCCACCATATCCGCGGCAGATTGAATGACAATTGCCTTTCGTTCCCCTTTATCGTCGTAGGTGCCGTCGGTATAACGCAACTTGCAGAAAGTCTCGGCAACGAACATCGGCAACGCCAATTCATCTTTTGTGCCGTCCGGCAGCCGCCCAGCCGTCAGCGTATAACCATGGCTGCGAAGGACGTCCTCCGTCACCTCCGCCAGACCGTTAAACTGCAACGGGTAAACGGAAAATACGCGCCGGGCCGCATCCTCATCCGTATTTTCCGGCGATACCAGACTGCCGGAAAAATCCAGGTTCCAATCCTTAGGCTGGTACACCCCCAGCATAGAGACCCCTGTTTCCTGTCGCAGTTTCTCCAGATCGCTCACGCTCACCCGGTAATCTTCCTCAAAGCCCTTATTTCCCTCGCCGTCGTATTGGGCAATGCTCTTTGTCACCGAGGCATAGTCGATACCGGTATCCACCAGCGAATCCGTGCAGGCCCGAATATGATTATAGCTGGCGAAGGTATCAGCCAGACCAAACAGCCCAAAAGAAATGCAGGACAGAAAAATCGTAACGATCAGTCGGATGCGCTTGTGTTTTAAGCTGCTGGCGCCGATTTTAAAAGCGCTGCGCAAAGGCAACTTGGATTTGATTAGCGAAAACCCGCCGGTTTCCACCGGAACTGTTTCCGGGTCGGTCGGCACGGCATTTTTGCGTGCATATCCGGTCACCTTTACGGATAAACCACTGTGCAGCCGGTCGATATACGCATTGATCGCCAGCCGATCCTCTTCCGTGAGATGGTAGCCATCCGCCACCAGCACCGTATCCTCAGCAAAGGTCAGGCCGGTAGGCTCCGCCTCCGCCGTCTTATCGGCGTAGGTCATATCGCTGATGACCCGTCCGTCCGCCAGCTCGATAATGCGATCGGCGTATTGCTCCGCAAAATCCCGGTCATGAGACACCACCAACACCAGTCGGTCGGCGGACAGCTTTTTCAGCGTATCGAAAATCTGCCGACCGGTATTGGAATCCAGCGCTCCGGTGGGTTCATCCGCCATGATGATGCGGGGCTGTTTCACCAGCGCCCGGGCAATGGCGACCCGTTGCTTTTGTCCGCCGGACAGCTCGTTAGGGCGGCGGTTGCCGTATCCATCCAGATCCACCTCATGGAGAATGGCGTTGATCTCGTCGTCGGTCGCCTTTTTGCCTTGCAGTTCAATGGCCAGCGCGATGTTCGCGCCGACGGTGAACTCTTCCAGTACGTTATACTCCTGAAAAATAAAGCCTACGTAGGTGTTGCGGTAGCTGTCAAAGTGCTGCTGTCCGAAGCCTTTGGATGACGCACCGCGGATGAAAATTTCTCCCTCATCTGCCCGATCCAAACCGCCCAACAGGTTGAGCAGGGTGGATTTACCGCTGCCGGATTTACCCAGCAGAAATACCATCCCGTGGGACGGCAGACGCAAGGACACGTGGTCCAGCGCCAACACCGGCACTCCCCGTTTCGGGCGGTAAATCTTCGTCAGATCGCGAATTTCCAGCATTGCCTTTCCTCCTCATGGATGCGGCCTGTCGGAAAGAACGTTTCATCGACAAGCCGGTGTATATTCTTCCTTTTTCGGAACACACTCAAACAAGATGCGAAAAAGGAGACGGACGATATGAAGCACAGAGAACGATGGGTCCTGCATACCGGGTTGACTGTGGCCGGCGGTCTAATGTATGTTCTCATAGAGCTGTTATGGCGCGGCCGCAGTCACTGGAGTATGTTTTTGGTCGGCGGCGCCTGTTTTCAGGCCATCGGCACGGTGGGAGAGCGCTGTCGCCGCCTGCCGCTGCTGGTACGCTGCGGCATCTGTTCCGCTATGATCACCGTGATCGAGGGGATCAGCGGCTGCATTCTGAATATCTGGCTGAAACTGAATGTGTGGGATTACAGCCACATGAAATGGAACTGGCACGGACAGATCTGCGCGGTATATTCACTCCTGTGGATGCTGCTGAGCATAGTCGCCTGCCCTGTATACCGCGGTTTATCCCGATCACTGACGGAGATTCTGCACCGCCGCGCCGTTACCCGCTGACCGGGTGGGCGCACACCGTCTGCAGGGGACATTCTCCGCACCGTGGAGAACGGGCCGAGCAGGTCTCTCTCCCAAATAACACCAGCCGATGGCAGAAATCGTTGCTTTCCTCCGGCGGCAAGACTTTTCGGAGCTGCATTTCCACTTTATACGGATCTTTGGTCCCGTCGGTCAGACCCAACCGCCCTGCGATGCGAATACAGTGCGTATCCGCCACCACTGCCGGCTTTCCGAACACGTCGCCGCATACCAGGTTGGCGGTTTTGCGTCCGACTCCCGGCAATTTGGTCAATTCCTCTACCGTATCGGGCATCACTCCGCCATACTCATCTCGCAGGGCAATGCACAGGTTCACGATATCCCGCGCCTTGGTCTTGTACAGGCCGCAGGAGCGGATATACTCACCCACCTCCTCCGGCGAAGCGTCGGCGAATGCTTCCAGCGACGGAAATCGCTCAAACAGCGCCGGGGTAACCAGATTTACCCGAGCATCGGTGCATTGCGCAGACAGACGGGTGGCGATCAACAGCTGCAACGGATCATTCGAGTGCAGGGAACAGACCGCGTCGGGATACTGCGCTTTGAGCGCTTCTACTGCCAATAAGGCCCGCTGCTTCTTTGTCATAGAGTATTCCTCACTTTCGGGGTACAGATACAGCATACTACGCCGCCCATTAAGATACAAGCGGACAAACCATTAAGAATCTCTTAATATGAAGTATATCAAATCCCGACCTGTGAGTCAATGAAAACATACGGAAACACCGGATACCGCTGAAAAGCATTTTGAGTTAATCCGCTGTAACGGACAGCGATTTCGGGCAACACAGGCAAAAACGAGGTGCGCTCGGAAAGAACGCACCTCGTTTTCATAACGGATACCAGCTGTATCACTTCTGCAAAAAGCGGGAAAGAAAATCCCGTGTAACAGGATTTTGCGGATGCTCAAAGATGTCCGCCGGAGCCCCTTCTTCCGCGATCACACCGTCCGCCATAAACACCACATGATCCGACACATCCCGGGCGAACGCCATCTCGTGGGTCACCACAATCATGGTCATGCCCTCCTCTGCCAGCGAACGCATGACGGTCAGCACCTCGCCCACCATCTGGGGATCCAACGCGCTGGTGGGTTCGTCAAACAGCAGTGCCTCCGGCTCCATCGACAGAGCCCGGGCAATGGCCACACGTTGCTTCTGGCCGCCGGACAGCTGGCGGGGCTTGGCGTTAATATACGGTGCCATACCCACCTTATCCAGATACTGTAACGCCACCCGACGGGCATCCTCTTTGCTGCGGTGCATCACCGTGATCTGACCAACCATACAGTTTTCCAGCGCCGTCATATTATTGAACAGATTAAAGCTCTGAAACACCATGCCGACTCGCGCCCGGTAATCGGACAGATCAAATCCCTTTTCCTGAATATTCTGCCCGCGGAACAGGATTTCTCCGGCGGTGGGGGTCTCCAGCAGATTGATGCAGCGAAGCATCGTCGATTTACCGGAGCCGGAAGCGCCGATCACGCTCACGGTCTGCCCCTTTTCCACCGTCAGGCTGATATCCCGCAGCACGGCGTGGTCGCCGAATTGCTTTTGCAGATTGCGCAACTCCAAAACCGTTTCCGACATAACTCAGCCCTCCTTCTTCACGTGAATCTCCGCCGCCGAATCGGACTGAGAGCCGAAAATAGTGTAATTTTCGTCGCCGTCCAGTTTCTTCTCCGCCAGACGCAGCAGTCGGGTGATGGTGAAGGTCATGATGAAATACAGCACACACACCACCAGATAGGTCTGGAAGGTCTGGAAATTCTGCCGCTTAATCACACCGGCGAAATAGTACAGCTCCGTCACACCGATCACATTCAGCACCGAGGTATCCTTGATGTTGATAACAAACTCGTTGCTGACCGACGGCAGAATATTCCGCAACACCTGCGGTATGATCACCCGCAGCATGGTTTGCGTATGGGACATACCGATAGACAGGGCGCCCTCAAACTGTCCCTTGTCGATGGATATGATACCGCCCCGTACGATCTCCGCCATGTACGCGCCGGTGTTAATGGACACGATCAAGATGCCGGAAGGAATCAGCGCCAGCGTATTGCCGCCGGTGGCGAAAGCATAGCCCCAGTAAATGACCATGGCCTGCACCATCATCGGGGTGCCGCGGAAAATCTCCACGTACACGGCGATGATGCCGTTCAGTATCTTATGGAGCACCCGCAGCACCGGATTTTGGGATGCGGGCGCTGTGCGCACCACGCCGGTGAGCATACCGATAAGCAATCCGGCCACCGTGCCGATGAGCGAAATGAGCAGCGTATACCCAACGCCCTGTAACAGCTGGGGATAATACGTTGTCAATATCCCCCATACATCCTGAAAAAACGTCATAGGTCACAAATCCTTTACTTCTTGATGATCACGACCAGGTTGGACTCATAATAGGTCTGGCTGAAGTCGATCTCCTGCTTACGCTCCGCCGTGGGGCTCATACCGGCGACGATGGCGTCGATGGTGCCGGACTGCACCGCCGGCAGCAGGGAATCCCATTCCATCGCATAAATCTCCAGCTTAAGTCCCAGTTTATTCGCCACATACTGTGCCACCTGCACATCATAGCCGTTGGCAAACTGGTTCTCCTTGCCCTCGCTGCTGATGGCCACCTCGCCCAGCGTACCGGATTTCAGTTCCGTCCAGTTGTACGGCTCATAAGCGCACTCCATACCGACTTTCAGCGTGCCGGTGGTGCTGGCAGGCGCTTCGCTCTCCAGAGCGAATCTGTCCACCGTGCCGCCATTGGCCAGGGTCACAATCTGATCCATGAGCTGTGCCTTCTGCTCCTCGGTGATGGTCGCCAGGATCTCGTCGATCTTGGCGGTCAGGTCGGAGCCTTTCTTCAGACCGATGGCGATGCCCACATCTGCCGCCGTAGCCTTGAAACCGGTGTCGTTATTTTTCAGCGGAATATAGGTCAGGGAGCTGTCCGACTTGGTCACCGACAGCGCCGTGGGCTCCTCCGCCACATAGCCGTCGATGGCGCCGCTCTTCAGCGCCGTCAGCAGATCCGTGAAATCCGGATAAGTGGAAGACTGGACATTTTCGATCTGGGTCAGTGCATCCGCGTGGAAAGTGCCGGCCTGAGCGGCGATCTTGGCACCCTTCAGATCCGCCAGCGACTGGGCGCTCTTTATATCCACGCGGCTTTGTCCGCCGCAGCCGGCGCAGGAAAGCACCAGCATGGCCGCCAAAACGATTGCTACGATTCTTTTCATAATGACTCTCTCCTTTATTCCGGATACAGCCCCGACACGAAAGAAGCCCGCGACACCTTGCAAAAAGGTATCACAGGCTATATGCACCTATCCCGGGATAAGTGCTGAAACCGTGATAGCTCTCCACAAGTTGTGACAGTCCCGTGCATATTCTGCACGACCCCAGCACCCAAACGGTTGGCAACCCGTCCGCCGCTTCGGCAAAGCACCCTTTCGTCGGAACGGCTTGCCAGCCTTCTGCTCCGAACTACTGATGAACTCTGCGCCTCTATCTTGACGTTTCCGTATCCAAATTTGTCCCCATTATACCACTGCTTTTCCATCTGTCAAGAGGCCGCGGACAGTTTCTGCATATTTAGCCAGTATTTTTCGATCGCTTTCAAACGATTTAGGCATTTTTATTGCTAAAGTGATTTTTTCCATGTAACTCTTGCTTGAACGTTTGGATTGTGGTAACATACATATGTAAAACATTCGGGGAGTGTGCATTATGCCTTTTTTGCCTTTGACAATCGAAGAAATGCGGGAATATGGCTGGGAGCAACCGGATTTTGTCATTGTGACCGGGGATGCCTATGTGGATCATCCCAGCTTTGGCACCGCTATTATCTCCCGGGTGTTGGAGGCGGAAGGCTTTAAGGTCTGCATTGTGTCCCAGCCCCAGCAGGACGCCGACTATCAGCGGTTCGGCAAGCCCCGGCTGGCATTCCTGGTCAACGGCGGCAATATTGACCCCATGGTGGCCCATTATACCGCCGCCAAGCGCCGCCGCAGCGAGGACGCCTATTCTCCAGGCGGCAAGGCGGGGCTGCGCCCCGACCGGGCGACCATCGTCTACTGTCAGGTCATCCGGCGACTGTACGGGGATGTGCCGCTGGCCATCGGCGGGCTGGAGGCATCCTTACGCCGATTCGCCCACTATGACTATTGGGACGACCGGGTGCGCCCCTCCATTCTGTTCGATACCGATGCCGACCTGCTGATGTACGGTATGGGAGAACGACATATTGTGGAGATCGCCCGGAGGCTGGATGCCGGCGAGGATATCCGTACCCTTACGGATATTTTGGGCACCTGCTACCGGGTGGCAGCGGCGGAATACCGCCCCATGCCCTGCGCCGAGTGTCCCTCTTATGAGCTGGTCAGCGCCCCCACCGACAGCGGAAAGCGGCAATATGCCATCGCCTGCCGCATCCAGCAGCAGGAGCAGGACGCCGTGCGAGGCAAGACAGTCATCCAGCGCCACGGCGGGGATATTTTGGGGCAGACCCCCCCCCCCCCCCCCCTGGAGACCGAGGGGCTGGATCGGGTCTACGGGCTACCTTATATGCGCGCCTATCATCCCAGCTATGAGCCGCTGGGCGGCGTGCCGGGCATCGCCGAGGTGAAATTCTCCGTCATCCACAACCGGGGCTGCTACGGCGCCTGCAATTTCTGCGCCATCGCCTCCCATCAGGGGCGGCAGGTGACCTCCCGTAGCCATGACAGCGTGGCGGCGGAGGTGGAGCGCATCACGCAAATGCCGGATTTCAAGGGGTATATCCACGACGTGGGCGGTCCCACCGCCGATTTCCGGGTGCCCAGCTGCGATGCCCAGCTGAAACGGGGGCTGTGCAAGGACCGCAAATGCCTTGCCCCGGAGATGTGTCCGGCGGTGAAGGTGGATCACAGCGATTATCTGACCCTGCTGCGGCGGCTGCGGCAGATCCCGGGGGTCAAAAAGGTGTTCATCCGCTCCGGCATCCGCTACGACTATCTAATTGCCGACCGGGACGAGCGGTTTTTCAAGGAGCTGATCCGCCATCACGTCAGCGGGCAGCTAAAGGTAGCGCCGGAGCACGTGTCCGATCGGGTGCTGGATTGCATGGGCAAGCCCCACTTCGGCACCTATGAAAAATTCCGCAAGCGGTTCTATGAACTGACCGAGAGCGAGGGGAAAAAGCAGTATCTGGTCCCCTATCTTATGTCCTCCCACCCGGGCAGCACCGTGGACGACGCGGTAAAGCTGGCGCAATTCCTCAAAAAAGAGGGGTTGCACCCGGAACAGGTGCAGGATTTTTACCCGACCCCCGGCACGGTGTCCACCTGTATGTTCTATACCGGTCTGGACCCAATGACCATGCAGCCGGTGTATGTGCCCCGTACTCCTCAGGAAAAGGCGGAGCAGCGGGCGCTGTTGCAGTATTACCGTCCGGAGAATCGGCGGCTGGTGCTGAGCGCCCTCAAGCGCGCCGGTCGATACGATCTCATCGGCACCAGCAAGGGTTGTCTGGTTGTGCCCGACCCGGAGCCGTCCGCCCGGAAACCCGGCGAACGAGCCGGCGGCAAGCCTGCCCCCGGGCAGCGCTCCGGCAGCCGCCGTCCGGGGGATAAAAAGAAATTCAGCCGTTACAGCCGTCCGAAAAAGAAATAACCGACCGCAAAAAAATCCCACGAGTGGATCGTGGGATTTTTTGCTGCCGGTACAACCGCTCAGAAGTGCGCAAATCCGAAATCGGAAAAATCACATTCCATATTTTCGACGGTCACAAACTGCTTCAGGCAACGGATGAGATCGCACACACCTTTGCGGCTCTCTTCCATAAATTCGTTCTGTCCGTCTGCGCCGCCCGTATATTCGTCACAGTTTAACGGATACGAGTCAGTGAACACAGCCGGGTTGATATATCCGGTGGCGCTGCGCCGACTTTCGCCGGTATCCCGGTAATAGTGGGAGGACAGATACTCGTACTTTCCGTTGTAGCCGCCCCGCATACGGAGATAAAAATTGATGCTGTATGTCTCATCCAAGGGGCAATGGAGGCAGAACTCCACCATGTTGCTGTCCCCCCAATAGGAAACGGAAAAATACTCATTTTCGTATCCTCCGTAGCGGGTAGCAGGCTGCTGATAAATCGTATAATCTCCGTTCACGTGACCGGCCTTGATGGCAAAATCCTTGCAATAGGCAAACAGATCGACTTTGGCGGGGGCAGACGTCGTGGTGGTGGTGGCGGCGGGCTGGGAATTTGTCTTTTTGGAGGGGGCCTCCGGCTTCTTCGTGTTGGCAGAAGTAGTAGGGGCTGTCGATTGTTCGCCGGCAGCGGCGGCTTGCACCGGTTGGGCTGGATCACTGACGGCGCTATTTTCCGGAGTGCCGTTTTTCATATGCTTAACACCGAAAATCACCAGCAGCACGATCGCCGCAGAAAGTACTACCGAGCCGCCAAGGAGAATCCATGTGCGGGACGATCTTTTCCGGTTGCCCTTCGTAGGGTCTAAGGATGCGCTCTCCTCCTGCACGAGCCGCGCTCCGGCGTCCGTACCGTCCGTCTTGCCCAAAAGCTCATCGGCTGTCGTATTAAAAATTCTGGCGAGAGCAATGATGTTGTCAATGGTGGGCTGCGTTTGCCCGTTTTCCCACAGACTGACACTCTGTCTCGAAACGCCCAGTTTTTCCGCCAGCTCATCCTGCGACATACTATTGCTTCTGCGATGCTCTCTAATGCTATCCGATAACATGAAGCCACTTCCTTTTATAGTGTAGTGACCATAGCATAGCACACACACCGCACCGCAAGCAACAAAATTCACTTGACATTTTGTCAGATTTGTGAATATCTCTCACCAACTCTCATGCAAAAAAGCCAGCATTTTCAACGTTTTTGGGATAATTTATTTTTCACAAAAGCGCGGGTTTCATATTAAAAATGCGGCGGTTGCTACGGGGTTGCTACGTATCTTTACAATAGAAAAAAGCAAGAAAATAGTACCGGAGCTGCATTCACAGCCCCGGCGGTTTTTCTATTCACTCCTCGCTTGCCTTTTCGCGGATTTTCCCGATCAGATCATTCACATAATTACTACCCCGGCTGGCGAAAATCCCGGTGAGCAGCGTCCCGATCCACGGCACAGCAAACTCCACCCCGAGTACGGCGAACAAATCCGCGCCGGCGGCGAAGCACAGCAGCACCGCCGCCAGCATGGCCGCCAGCTGCAGGGCGATGGCTTTCCATCCGCCGCTGCGGCACGCTGTCACGAGGCTCTTGCCATACTCCACCAGCGCCTCCACCACGATTGCCAACACAAGAATCAACACAATGCCTTTCATATGTATATACCCCTTTCTCTCAAATCCCTAAAATCTTCTTCCAGCTGTTGATGCCCACAGCGCCGTCGGCGGTCAGGCCGTTGGCTTTCTGCCACGTCCGGATGGCCTTGTCGGTGTTCTTGCCGCACAGGCCGTCCACCGTCACCCCCAAATGCCGTTGCACGATGCGGGTGAGGTTCCGGTTCTGGTAGGTCAGCCGCCGCTTGACAACGGCTTTTCGCGCCACGCTTTCGCACTCGCTGCCCCATTTGCCGTCCGCACCGTACCGGGGAAATGTATACCCATCCGCGATGGCGGCCTCCTGCCACTCTTTCACGGCATTGTTGACCGGTTCGGTGGGTTGCTCCGGCGCGGCGTGGGGCTGATACGTCACCCCGCAGATTTCGCACAGCGCCTGCACCGTCTCCTCCACC
>ERZ808240.1422-NODE-1422-length-29827-cov-45.642516_pt1 | contig 29827 bp, 22 predicted proteins | sample MGYA00521084_ERZ808240 | MGnify/ENA primary metagenome ERZ808240 (study PRJEB31516, sample SAMN03275571) | gut metagenome | biome: mammalia-associated habitat; material: feces | host: Papio cynocephalus | place: Kenya | collected 2012-08-06 ... | reverse complement strand
TCATCGAGGAGCGCATCTACAAGGAGCGCAAATTCGAGCAGAGCAAGACGCAGGACGAGGTCGTGGCTTTCATCGATTCCAAGTTGGAACCATTCAAGGACAAGCTCTTCACCGCCGAGGTAGACGGCAAGGGCATGGTGGAATATGCCTTCCATCGTGAGATAACACGAGAAGACATCCTCAAGCTCCTCGAAATCAAGATGCAGCGCATCCTAAAATACAACAAGGACAAGGCAGACGAACTTCTCCTGAAGATCAAGGCAGAACTTGCCGAGATAGAGCACGACCTTGCCCACATGACCGACGTCACCATCAACTGGTTTGAGTATCTCAAGGGGAAATACGGCAAGGCGCATCCTAGAAAGACGGAAATCCGCAATTTCGACACCATCGAGGTGACCAAGGTGGTGGAAGCCAACCAGAAGCTTTACATCAACCGCCAAGAGGGATTCGTTGGCATGGGATTGAAGAAGGACGAGTTCGTATGCAACTGCTCCGACCTCGACGACATCATCATCTTCTACAAGGACGGGAAGTTCAAGGTAACGAAGATTGCCGACAAGATATTCGTGGGCAAGAACATCCTCCACGTACAGGTGTTCAAGAAGAACGACAAGCGCACCATCTACAACTGCGTTTATCGTGACGGCAAGCAGGGCGACTACTTCATCAAGCGATTCAACGTAACCGCCATGACCCGCGACAAGATATACGACATCACCCAGGGCACACCGGGCAGCAAGGTGATCTACTTCACCGCCAACCCTAACGGCGAGGCGGAAATCATCAAATGTACCTTGGAGCCGGATTTGAGCAAGAAACGCCAAAGCATCTTCTTGGAGAAGGATTTTTCCACTATCCTCATCAAGGGACGTGCCGCCAAGGGCAACCTCCTCACCAAACGCACCATCCGCCGCATCGGCTTGAAGAGCCACGGCCATAGCACCTTGGGAGGCAGAAAGGTTTGGTTCGACCCTGACGTCAACCGCATCAACTACGATGAGAACGGCAGGTTCCTCGGCGAGTTCAACGATGACGAAAGCATCTTGGTAGTGCTCGACAATGGTGAGTTCTACATCACCAACTTCGATGCGAACAACCACTACGAGGACAACATCCTGCGCCTGGAGAAATGGGACGAGCACAAGATTTGGACGGCCATCCTCTACGATGCCGACAACGAGGGCTACCCATACATCAAGCGATTCACGATGGATGCCACCAAGCGCCATCAGAACTTCATGGGTGAGAATCCGAACAGCAAGCTCATCCTCCTCACCGACACCGCCTTCCCTCGCCTCAAGGTAACCTACGGAGGTGTGGATGCCGTACGCCCTGCCGAGGATATTGATGCCGAGCAATTCATCGCCCAGAAGAGTTTCAAGGCAAAGGGCAAGCGATTAACAACATGGAAATTGGAAAGCATCGAAGAGTTGGAACCAACAAGATTCCCCGAACCATCTACAGACGATGATTCTACGAAAGGTAATAACTCTGATGATGCTGAAAATACCGGAGGCAATGAAGAATCGGTAGAAAATCTCGACCCAGATGCTGGCAAGAGCGAGCAACAGATCATCGATGAGTTGACTGGTCAAACCAACCTCTTCTCTGACAAAGACTTTACAGAAGACGACAAGAAAGACCAAGATTGGCTTTCGAAGCAATAAACATCATTCTTTAAAAAGCATAATAAAAAGGCTGCTAAGTAAACAAATACTTAACAGCCTTTTTCTCTATCTCTTATAGCTATTCAATTTCTCCAAGCAATACGCCTTGAAGTCACTCCAATGATAGTAAGGAGCCACATCACTCTTGATAGGCAAGGTTGCCTCATCCTCGTTCAGCAACACCTTCACCAACACATCGTTAGCCTTCGCCTTGTTGCGATAGAACACGAATTGCAGGTTGGTTGCCATCGGCGTAATCTTATAATCAAACCATTGGCCAGCAATCTTCTCCGGGTCCTTGATTTCCTCGCCATAGCCATTGAGGTTCAAGAGACAAGTGAGCGGCGTAACCATCGTGTCATGGCCATACCGCAAGGTAGCGCCCGGATGCTCCAAGGCAATGCAGCTATCCGCTTTCTCTATAATATCCCTCAGGAGATTGCGCTGGGAGAAAGGCTGTTCATTGCCTGTATAAGGCGAATAGCCATACGACATCTGCCACCAAGAATTGCTGACCACCCAGTTCTGATAAACCTCATCCTCATTGAAGAGGTCATAGAGCGAGACTTTTCCTCTCAGTTCCGTACCCTGGATGGCACCCGCCATCTCGAAGAGCTTCCAGTTGAGGTCACGCTGGTCGATGTTCTGCTTCACCCAATTTGGGTCGTTGAAAAGTTCCTGCATCACACGGCTATAGCAGTCATGCTTCTTGGTGAACTCCTCCTGCACCACCTTTCTTCCCACGCAATACTTCAAACTGTCCAGTCGTTTGTCGCCCTGGTTCATATAGTACATGTCGTGGTAGCTGGCATCATGGAAGATGTGAAGCTTCGGATTGATGCGTAGCATCTGCTGCAAACCATTCTCCATGGAGAGGATGCAACGGATAACTACCGTGCTTCGAGCCTCGATGTTCGTATTTCCGGCAAATATCTCAGGGAAACGTTCCATCATTCTTCGGGTGATGCCCTGATGCTGCAAGGCGCCGAGCGGGGTCAGCTCGCCATCACGTCCCTTGGCATCCTCACGAATCAACTTCACCTTCTGCAAGGTTTCCTCACCCTTGGCTGTCAACTTACCCGCCTGCTTCGCCTTGAGCAGGGAGAAATAAGGCACATCGTATGCCGCACTGCCAATCATATAGCGAGAACCATGTCTGCCGTAATGGCTCAGATAGAAAGGCTTATAGCCCTTTGGGGCTGGAGTTAGCTTCTTCTGAGGTCCACGATAAGCCACGTAGTTACTAGCCGAGAGCGTAATGTCTCGGCGGAAATCCTCCTGTGGAGTTTGTGCCAGCATCTGAGCCGATGCCATCAAAGGCATCGCCAAGATGAAAGCCGTCTTCAAAAAAATATTCTTTTCCTTCATATAATTTAATATGCTATAAGATTCTTCACTCTTCGTTCTTCACTTAAATTCAGTCCCAATTCATGATTTTGCGAAGGAACGGCAGCAACTCACCTGCCATCTTCTGATGTTGAAGCTTACTAGGATGCCAGCTGGCACCATAGCCCAGGTCGCCCGTTTGGAAAGTGAAATCGAAGCGATAGATATTCTTATCGCCCTTCGCTTTTTTCATCAGTTTAAGATTTCCCTTCTTATCTTTCACAAAATTTCCCTTCTGGTCCTTCACATAATTGCTAGCCAGCGTAAATCCTTTCTCGTTGGCATCCTTGCAAATCCGGTCGAGTACAGCTTTCTGCTCGGTACTCTCCTTCTCCCCAAGCATAGGTCCTGTTATCAAGACAATCTTTGCATTGGGATATTTCGTGCGAACCGTCTTCAAGAACATACGATAGTTCTTCTCATAGAGTTGGATATCATAGTTATTGGTAGAAAGGTCGTTGGTACCCAGGTTGATGCAAACGAGCTGAGGCTGATATTTAGCGAAATTCCATTTCTCGTCGTGCTTATTAAATAAGGTGTACTCATATTGCCAAGGCATATTTTCGGCAGAGCCAGACTTCGGACCATCATAATTGCGATATACGCCGATGCCACTTCTCGAAATGGAAGTATGCTGCGCCTTCAAGCTATCGCTCACGATATTGGCATAAGTGAGCCAATGGTTCTCCGTCTCGTCCTCGAATGGGTCTGTCATCTCGATGCTTTCCACACCATAGCCACAAGTGATGGAATTGCCAATAAACTCTATCTTTCGTTCTGGCAAAGCTGGAGCCTCAACAAGTTTGCAACCCTTGTCGAGCACAAATCCCTTGAACTCTGGGTTACGGAACAATCCCTCTATCACATACATCATCTTTACGTGATGCACGCCTTGCGCCAAAGCGGCAGCCACGGTGACCACCGAGTCTCGTTCGGCGTTGAATCCTATTTTGAAAGGTTTGCATCCATCCACCTGTGCCATGAAATATCCCGTCATCGGACGGCAAATCATCTTCAGTGAAGTACCTTCGAAAGCAGCCTGAATGGTAGTGCCGGGGAAGTTGAAGCTAGCCACGTCGGGGCTCTTGGCAAAGCTCACACGCCCCACGTACTGAATCATCGGATTGGAAGCCTTCACCACATTGCCCTCGATAGGGAGCGTTGTGGAAGGCTTAGCATTGCCAGCCATTACCGGCACACTAGCAAGCATTGATATTACGCAGAGTCCTATCTTTCCGCTTTGCATTACACATTCCAAAAACTTTCTTGTCTTCATTCTCATAAATGTCATTGTTTTTTAGTTGTTATTTATTATTAGTTATCTTCTTCAGATTTTGGCAATGGAATAGAATATCCATCAAGTCGAAGTCTTTATTGCTTGCAAAATTAACATAAAATCTCGGAAAAAGCAAACAAACCCAACTTTTTTTATTCATTTCTTCTTTTTATTCAAATAAAAGTTGTACCTTTGCACTCGCAAATGCGCTTGTGGCGAAATTGGTAGACGCGCTAGACTTAGGATCTAGTGGTTTAGGCCGTGTAGGTTCGAGTCCTATCAGGCGCACCCGAGAAAATCCTAACTGCTTGATAATGAGCGGTTAGGATTTTTCAGTTTATAAAATTGCCGAGTTTTTGCCGAGTTATATAGGCACTATTTTATTTAGAAAACTCGCAAATTATCGGATATTTTGACAAAAGTTGTAACTTTCTCAATATTTCACAAAATAACATTCCACGACTTAACTTCTCATATAGGAGTACCATCTATCAAGTTTATACCAACAAAGCTTATTCCGTCCAATGTGTGTAGGTATTTTTAGCAAAAAAGGAATAATTCACTTAGAAACTACATTTTTATTCAAGATGTATGCTTTATTTTCAAAGAAAAAGATTATCTTTGTAGCTGAATTAAATAGAATATGAATACAGAACAACAAAAGATAGAATACAAGAGTCTGCAAAAGATTCGAACAGGCGAGAAAGGTTTCAAAGAACTCTCAACCACTTGTGTAGCTTTAGCCAATGCACAAGGAGGACAAATTATGATTGGTGTGGAAGACAAGACGAAGAAACCTGGTCCTAATCAGATAATACCACAAGAAGAGGCAAATAGTGCCGTCACAAGGTTGCGTGGACTTTGCTTCAACGTTGGTCTTGCTGTGGGTGATGTATGCGCTGACGAAACTGGCAGCCAGTATTTTGCTATCACTGTTTTCCCTTCACTCCATTCATACGCCACCACTTCGGATGGCAAGATGTATATTCGTGTCGCTGACAAATGCGAGCCTGTACGTAGTGAAGACATTCAGCGTGTTGGAGAAGAGAAAGGTGCTTTCCAATGGGAACTTGTGCCTACACAGTTTGAGTTGGAAGATGAGAATAAGGCAGACCTCTCTAAATTTGCCAACGACATTCGACAATCTGACAGAGTGAAGCAACATATCAAACAACTCGATGATATGGAAATTGGCGAGCAGTACCATCTCCTTGATGGCAATAAGATGACAAACCTTGGCGTACTTTGGATAGGTACTGCCAAGCAACGCAGCCGCATTTGCTATCCCATCACTGTTCAGTATATTGTATATGATGAATTGGAGAACAAGACAAATAAATTGGAATGGCGTGACAACACGCTAAACCCAAAGGAACTTTTGGAAGATATCATGGACAAGGCTGTAGAATTGACCTATAGCTACGAGATGCCTAATGGACTCTTCCGTAAGACAGTGCGCTATTATAACGAGAACTTAATCAGAGAGTTGCTTGTTAATAGTTTGGCTCATAGCTCAAGAACCATCTCTAACGACATCACCATCAAAGTATATCCAGGTTATATCTCCATCTCCAATCCTGGTGGTCTCCCTTTAGGTGTAACCAAAGACAACATTCTTCATACCAAGCATAGACGTAATCCTAACATGATTGAGATACTAACCGCACTTGGATTGATGGAAGGCGAGGGTTCTGGCTATGACTTAATTTATGAGTTGGATGCTGTTGAAGCGAAGAAGCAACCAGAGATAGAATCGACATTCAATACAGTCACTGTATATCAAAGTGCAGAAATTACCGACAAGGAAGTTGTCAGACTGATGGATTATGTTGATCATAATTATGAGCTCTCCCAAAAGAACAAGATTGCTTTCGGTATCATAGCAAGGGAGAAGCGAATACCTTCAACCGACTTATCTAAAATTCTCCAGTTATCTGCAGAAGAACGATTGAGAAGCTATATCGACAACTTAGACAAAAATCATCTGATAACGAAAGGCGGTGTTAAGAAAGGCTCATATTTTCAAATCAATGCAACTTTGCTGAAAAATGCAAAATCTAACATTATCACTAGTTTGAAGACTATAGAACCACATGTGCTTAAAGCACTAATTATGGAAGATCTCCGTGTTCATCCTTTGAGTAAAATATCTGATATTGCAGAGCGTATTCCTGATGTAGATATGAAAGAGATTCGAAAGGCACTCTATTCTATGGTTGGAAAAGAGATTGAGAAAGAGGGAACTCGCTTTGACAGTAAATATTACATAAAATAATGGCATAAAAAAAAAGGTTCGAAAAAGAAAAATATGTTAAAACTGTTATATCTAATTCATTATCAACGTTTTTCTTTTTCAACTTTTCTTTTTTAGCTTCTCTTTTTCATAAAAGAAACTTTAAGTATCAATATAAACATTGAATATAAAAAGTAAAATATATTTATAATATTAGGAAAACTCCTCACTAATCTGCTTGACAGATTAGACAGAATAGATGAAGAAGGCAAAGGTACTATCATCGAAGACAAAATAAATAAGTTATCACATCAGAAGTTCTCCACGTTCATCCCTTTACGCGCGCACGCACGCACGTAATATTTTTTTTGAAAGAAAAAGTATCAATGTATCATTTCTTCCTATAAAAACACATTATAGCAACTAATATTCAATTAGTTACGCAAAATGATACTTCCTAATATTTTTACAAAAAAGTGTCAGAGAAATATCATATCATAATAATATCACCATGTTCATCGGCAGATAACATGCCCGACACATCCAGTGAACAAGCCTTGAGAAACGAACAAGCGACGGGCAACAAGTGAACAAGCGACGGGCAACGAGTGAACAAGCAGTGGGCAACGAGTGCCCAAAAGTCAAACCAAAATCCGGGCACTATCATCATAAGACAACAAAAAGTATTTTCATAGAGTATAAAGGCTCTAGAAAGGCCTTATTATAGGCGAAAATGAAACTTTTATGATACTTCCATGATACTTTTCCAGAAAAGTATCATTCTTATTACGCACTATCTATCAAGTACTTAACTGCCGATATTGCACTACAATGACACTTTGATACTTTTTTCAAAAAAAATATTACGTGCGTGCGAACGAGGAAGGCATCCAAGCAATCACGCCCCAGCTTCCCGAGCTACATCATGCCCTCCAACGCATCCTGCGCTTCGCGCATATCCTTCTCGAAGTTCACATGGTCTACCAAGAACTCCTTCCTACCCTTCGCCAAAAGCTGATAAAGGGAAGGATTCATCCCCTCCACATACTGGGCGATGGCATACTCGATGTCATCCCGCTGCGTGGGATTGGTGGAGAACTCATAGACACGCAATTTCTGATGAATGAAGCAATAAGCTGCCTCGATGCTATCTTGACCTACATTTTCCATAAAATACAGAGTTTTAATCTTTGTTTTATCTTAAAGAACTAGATGAAAGACCTAGACGCCCTCCTTAGGGAGAGAGACGACTAGGTCTTTTTTATACATTTATCCTAAATGCCCTTCATCGACAGGGCGATGCGCTTGCGCTTCATGTCTACATCAGCCACACGAACCATCACATGCTCATGCAGCTTCACAACCTCGTTAGGGTCGCTCACGTATCTATCAGCCAACTGGGAGATATGCACCAAGCCATCGTTGTGGACACCTATGTCGACGAAGGCTCCGAAATTGGTGATGTTGGTCACGATGCCTGGCACAACCATGCCCACCTGCAAGTCCTCTATCTCCTTGATGCTCGCATCAAACTCAAACTTCTCGACCTTGCCACGAGGATCCAAGCCCGGCTTGTCGAGCTCAGCCATAATATCAGTCAAGGTAGGCATACCCACCTCTTTGGTCACATACTTCTTGATGTCAATCTTCTTCTGGAGAGCCTTGTCCTCTACCAGTTGCTTCACCGTCACCCCTTGGTCTTTCGCCATCTGCTCCACCAGTGCATAACGCTCCGGATGCACGGCTGTGCCATCCAAAGGATTCTTGGCCCCCGGAATACGGAGGAAGCCGGCACACTGCAAGAATGCTGATGGTCCCAAGCGAGGCACCTTCTTCAACTGGGCACGGGAGGCGAAGGCTCCGTTCTCCTTGCGATACCCCACGATGTTCTTGGCGAGTGTAGGTCCCAAGCCACTCACATAGGTCAAGAGATGCTGCGAAGCGGTGTTGAGGTTGACACCCACCGAGTTCACACAACTCATCACCACGGTGTCAAGGCTCTTCTTGAGCTGGGTCTGGTCCACATCGTGCTGATACTGACCTACGCCGATGCTCTTCGGGTCTATCTTCACCAATTCGGCGAGCGGGTCCATCAGTCTTCTACCGATGCTCACGGCACCACGCACAGTCACGTCCTCATCCGGGAACTCGTCACGGGCTATCTTGGAAGCCGAGTAGATGGAAGCACCATCCTCGCTCACCACATAGATATCCACAGGGTGTTGATAACTGATACCGTGCAACCAGTCGCTGGTCTCACGGCTCGCCGTACCATTGCCCACAGCCATCGCCTCCACATGATACATCTTCACCATGCGCAGGATGGCAGCGGTAGCCTCGCTTCGCTTGTTGCGAGGAGGATGAGGGTAAACGATCTCGTGATGGATGAGGTTGCCCTGCGCATCGAGGCAACAGGTCTTGCAACCGTTGGCGAAACCTGGGTCTACCGCCATCACTCGCTTCTGTCCCAATGGAGCGGCGAGCAAGAGCTGTCGCAAGTTCTCGGCAAACACCATGATGGCCTCCTCGTCAGCCTTCTGCTTGCTGAGCCCAGCAAACTCAGTCTCGATGCTCGGGTTCACCAGTCGCTTGAAGGCATCGTCCACAGCCTCAGCCACCATCTTGGAAGCCTCGCCATTGCCACGCACATAGCGCTGTTTCAGTCTATCCGTAGCCTCCTCCTCATCGCAAGAGATGCTGACACGCAAGAATCCCGCTGCCTCTCCACGACGCATCGCCAACAAACGATGGGAAGAGCATTTCTTCAAAGGCTCTGAGAAGTCGAAATAGTCGGAGAATCGCTGTGCCTCCTCTTCGTCCTTCTTCTTGGCGATGACCTTCGAGGTGATGACGGCACCATGCTTGTAACGTTGGCGCACGGAGTTGCGGGTGAACTCATTCTCGCTGATGGTCTCGGCGATGATGTCCTTGGCACCCTGGATGGCAGCCTCCACGTCCTTCACTTTCTCCCCCACAAACTTCTTGGCGGTCTGCATCGGGTTGTTGTCTCGCTGAAGGAGGATGAGCTGTGCCAATGGTTCCAAGCCTGCCTCACGAGCCACTTGGGCACGAGTACGGCGCTTAGGCTTGAAAGGCAGATAGATGTCCTCCAGTTCGGTGGCATCCCAGCAGTTCTCGATGCGCTTCTTCAGTTCATCGGTCAGCTTGCCCTGTTCATCGATGGTCTTGAGGATGGTTTCCTTTCGCTTCGCCATCTCCTTAAACTTGTCGTTGGCCTGGGCGATGGCCTCGATGTTCACCTCGTCCATATTGCCCGTCTTCTCCTTGCGGTAACGGGAGATGAACGGGATGGTGCAGCCCTCTTCGAGCAGCGCCAGTGTATTCTCTACAGCCTGCTCACGGAGATTGAGCTGGGCTGCGATCAGTTTCGTAAATTGATTCATTTTTCTATGTGTGTATGTTTTATTAGAATGAATAGTGTATGGTTAATATTCATCCTAACGAATTATTTCTCAAGTGCAAAGATAACCAAAAATATTGGTTTGCCCAAATCTTTGCCCATAAAAAGTCGTTTTTTCCATCACGCCCAAATATTTCCACGAAAAACGAGCGAAATGCCAAAAGTTTTGTATATATTTGCAGCATCAAAAGCTTGCGTCATGCCAAGACATGACATATTCTAGAAAACAATATTTACAACTAACAATATGAAGAAAGTCATCCTATCACTCGCCCTCTGCTGTATCTGCATAAGCGGCAGAGCCGCCACAGAAACCACAAAGACAGAAAAGCAAATTGACAATTTCATGATTGTCAAGCAGAAAGGAGGCCCTACCATAGGCTATGCCATCCATTCGGGAGTAAAGCTGCTCCATGTCGACGGCCTTGTTTTCAAGGACCTAAACCACAATGGCAAGCTGGACGCATACGAAGATTGGCGACTCCCCTACGCCCAGCGGGCAGCCAACCTCGCCTCCCAACTCTCCATCGAAGAGATAGCTGGCTTGATGCTCTACAGCAACCACCAAGCCATCCCCATGACCAAGACCACCGCCTACACAACCGCCCACTACCATGGGAAACTCTATGAAGAGGGAACGGCACAACCATGGGAACTGACCGACGAACAAAAGAAATTTCTGAAAGCCGACCACCTGAGGGCCGTGCTCATCACCTCGGTGGAAACTCCTGCCGTGGCAGCCAAATGGAACAACCAAATACAAGCCTACGTAGAGGCCTTGGGGCATGGCATTCCGGTAAACACAAGCTCAGACCCTCGACATGAGACAAAGGCCGACGCCGAGTTCAACGCCGGTGCGGGAGGTCAGATTTCGTTATGGCCGAGTTCTTTGGGAATGGCCGCCACCTTCGACCCCGAGATCGTCAGGACCTTCGGAGAGATTGCCTCAGAGGAATACAGAGCCTTGGGCATTGCCACAGCCCTATCGCCACAGATCGACATCGCCACCGAACCGAGATGGTGGCGATTCAACGGAACCTTCGGCGAAGACCCACAACTCGTTACAGACATGGCGCAAGCCTACTGCGATGCGTTCCAAACCACGAAAGCCACCCATGGATGGGGCGACAAGAGCGTAAACGCCATGGTGAAACACTGGTATGGATATGGAGCGCAAGAGGCAGGAAGAGACTCCCACTTCGGGCATGGCGAATTTGCCGTATATCCAGGCAACAACCTGGCGATGCACAAGCTTCCTTTCTCGCAGGGTGCCTTCCGCCTGAGGGGAGGAACGGAGATGGCATCTGCCGTCATGCCTACCTACAGCATCCTCTTCCGCCAGAACCCATCGGGCGAGAATGTGGCGGGAGGCTACAGCAAATGGCTCATCCAGGAGCAACTGCGCGACGGCGAGCACTATGACGGGGTGGTATGCACCGACTGGGGCATCACGGGCGACGTGAAGAACATGTACGACCCTAGCGGCGGCAAACCTTGGGGCGTGGAGAACCTATCGGTAGCCGAACGCCATTACCGTGTGCTGCAAGCCGGCGTCGACCAGTTTGGCGGCAACAATGATATCAAGCCCATCCTCGCGGCCTATCAGATGTGGGTGAGAGACTATGGAGAGGCCAGCGCAAGGAAGCGCTTCGAGCAGTCAGCCAGACGTTTGCTCATGAACATCTTCCGTGTGGGATTGTTCGAGAATCCTTATCTCGACCCCAAGGAGACGGAGGCAATCGTGGGCAAGCCCGAATATATGAAAGCGGGATACGAGGCTCAGCTCAAGTCCATCGTCATGCTGAAGAATCATGCCAAGACTCTCCCTTTGACCAAGCGCCAAAAGGTATATGTACCCAAGCGTCACTACCCTGCCATCCCCGGCATTTGGGGCGGCATGTCGGAAGATAAGAGGGAAGTGCCGATGGACTTAAATCTCGTAAACCGATATTTCGAGGTGGTTGACAAGCCCGAAGATGCCGATTTCGCCATCTGCCTGATAGGCGAGCCTAGCCTCAGCCTTGGCTACGACTTGGAAGAGACCAAGCATGGCGGCAACGGCTACACCCCCATCAGCCTCCAGTATGAAGACTACACGGCAACCGACGCACGTGCCACCAGCATCGGAGGCGGCGATCCCTTGGAGCCTTTCACCAATCGCAGCTACAAAGGCAAGACGGTGAAGACTCGCAACCACGACGACCTCTTGATGGTGCTCGACACCAAGAGGCAGATGAAGGGCAAGCCCGTAGTTACCATCGTAGAAGTGTCGAAGCCTGTGGTGCTCTCAGAGCTGGAACCTTCGTCTGATGCCCTCCTCCTGTCCTTCGGCGTACAAAACAAGGCATTGCTCGACATCATCAGCGGAGCGGCAGAACCCTCTGCCCTCCTGCCGATGCAACTGCCCGCCGACATGAAGACCGTCGAGACGCAGCAAGAGGACGTGCCCCACGACATGAGATGCTATCAAGACCAAGACGGCCATGTTTACGACATCGCCTTCGGCCTCAACTGGAAAGGAGTCATCAACGACCAAAGGGTGAAGAAATACGGCCAACGCATCATCGTAACAGTAGAACCATAAAGAAAGGGGGCGTGCCACGGCTACCGTGGCACGCCCCCTTTTTGTCATTCTATACTATCAGCCGCTGCAGCTTCGTGGCGTCGAAGCAGGGGCAGGCTTTCTGCACGCCGGGCAGGTCGCGATGGCCCAGCACCGTGCGGATGGCAGGAAAACGGCGATGGAGCTCCACGATGAGACGCTCCATCGCAAGCTTCTGCTGCGGCGTGCGCGTGTCGGAGATGCAACCCGTGGGCGAGAGGCCGCCCTCGTAGCAGATGCCTATCGAATGGGCATTGTAGCCGAGGGCGTGAGCCCCCATGCGCTCCACCGGGCGGCAAGGATGCACCACGCCATCCAGCGTGATGTAGAAGTGATAGCCGATGTCTCTCCAGCCATTCACCTCCACATGGTCGTGGCGCAACTGCTCCATCGTATATCGGCGATTGCAGCGACTGCCGCTGCAATGCACCACTATCATGTCTATCTTTCTCATATAAGCAGTCCTCCCCCTCGCCTATCTGTTGGCAGCCGTCACTCCCAATGCCCCCAGAAGGGCGGTCAACACGGTAACTACGAATTTGAGCACTTCATTCCATTTCTGCTTGTTCTTTTCTGTCATAATCGTCTATTTTAAAAGGTTTTTAAATTTTGCACGAATAGCCCAGAGCAATGCCCCCAGGCTATTTGGATAAATCAGAGAGCGTTACTCTACGGTGCCGTCGCCATCGCCAGAACCGGAGCCGCCTGATTCAGAGCCGCCTTTGTTGTCACCGTCGCCCTCGCCCGATGTAGGATTGTCGCTCTTGGAGCCGGCCTTCTTCACATCCTCCAAGTTCAATATCTTGGCTCCCTCCTTCTCGGCCTTGAGAGCAGCCTTCTGTACGGCACGTGAAGCCACCTGGGTGAACTCCATGCCCGTGAATACGTTGGCGAGGTCCTCTCCAGGCACATACTGGATGTTCACGCCCGTGATATTGACATCGCTCTTAAACTCATCGGCGGTCTTGGTGCCCTCGCTCGTAAGCTGCAAGCGGAACTTGCCTATCTCGCCCAGCTCCACCTGGTTGCCCATCTGCAACTGCAGCACCATGTTCTCGCCAGCGCTCGCCAGCACCGCCAAGGCATCGGCGTAGGACACGGTGGTCTGCATGGAAATCAACTTGGCGAGACGCTTGATGGAGATGGTCTCGTTGACCTGGGCGCAAGCATAATACTTGTAGTCCGAACTCTTGTCGCCTGGCTTTGCCAAACGTTTTACTAAACTGTACTTTGCCATAATAAATTAAAAGAATTAAATTGTTAATAATGTTGTGTACCGGTCTCTTCCCGTATACATTTGCAAAGTTAACACATCGGGCAGGTGCCATTCTTCCCATTCAGCCCCTCTGCGTCAGCTCCAGCCCATTTATGCAGATTATCCCACCTTTGTGTACCTCTTCTTTCCGGCATACAAGCTCTATGCTTACGGAATATATGGCATCTGCTGAAAGAAAGCATTACGCTAGGCGAAAGAATGTATGACATCAGCAGAAAGAATACATGGAGTAAGGCGAAAGAATACATGAAGCCAGACAAAAGAACACATGGCATCAACAAGAAGAATACAGCCCCCATGAGACAATACCACTATCAGAACTTTTTGCTTTTTCACCCCCTACCCACAGAGCAAAAAATCCACTCCATCAAGGAGAATCACGCCCATCGGAGAGCACAAAGCCACTACCTGCGCATGTCAGCATTTCTGTTACACATTAATAATCAATACGTTACACCGCAATAAAGGCTTCAATCAATATACCAATATAGACTAAATATATAATACGATATATATCCATTTACATCATGCATGATGCGCGTGAGAGAGCTGTTTTAAAAAAATATAAGCAGAAAATGATTTTTTCTTCGAAATAATTTGATTATTTCCGAAAATTATATTAATTTTGTAAGCAGAAAGCAAAAGAATAAGAGTTTTAAAACATTCTCTTTTATTAGGGGAAGGAAGCCCCCATTACTAGAGATTCTAGACTGAGACTCTTACTGGGCATTCTATGCCCGTTGTTTCGACAACAATGAAACAACGGCATGGAAGAGATAGTAAGTGCAGTCTAGAAAATGAGCATTAAGCTTCCAATAAACGAATGCTCATCTGTTTAGCTTATTTTCGATTCCGTGCCGTTTTCATACAAGAACTTCCCACCCGCAAAAAGGCAGGGATATATATCAACCAAAAAAAATAAGGTATGAAAACAAAAACAATCAAGCCTGACCCTAATAACGGTCAGCCCAGCTTCCCAGATTCTTCTCCGAGGAAGGAGAAAGACCAGATTATCCTCCTTGGCGTACAAGGACTGTCGTACAACGACTATTCAGCCATAGAGCTGAAAGTAGGCCTGCAGCTCATCAAGCATGCACAACAGGTGATAAAGGAGTACACGATACCCTACAAGCTGAACCACGACACCTTCGACTTTTCCAAGGAGCGCCGCATCGCCGGGTACACCGACGTCTGCCTGAAGCTATCGGAGCTGGGCATCAGCGTGAACCACTACACACAGGTGCGCGATGCCATCTACCGAATGGCAAAGAAGCCCATCGACATCCCCTACAAGGTGGGCGACAGAACCATCTACACCCGATTCGACCGGCTTTTCTCGGCAGAAGTTTACAAGAATCGGAAGGGAAGATGGACGGTGAGGTTCAGGTTCGACAACACCGTATTGCGCTTCTTCTACGCTTTCGACAAGGGAGCCTGCCGCATCGACCTCAACGCCGTGAACGCCTGCCGCTCCGCCACGAGCATCAAGCTCTACATCATCATGAACTGCTGGGCGGCCAAGGGATTCACCCAAGTAAAACCCGAACACCTGATGAGACTGCTCCATGGCAAGGGCGACTGCTACAAGACCTGGTCAGACCTAGAGAGACACGGATTGCGCTTTGCCATCGAAGACCTGAAGCGCCTCTACGACCATGGCATCATCGAGCAATATCTCGCCTACAAGCCCTATTTCCCTGATGAAGAAGGGGGCACCGACGATGACAAGAAGAAGCATCACCACATGCCCCAGCACATCACCTTCACCATCATCGATCGCGACAACTCCGGACAGGGCAAGGACGAGAAGTGCGAAAGGCTGAGAGGAGAGCAAGGCAAGCTAGGCCTATTGCTGAAATGCCGCTTCGGCGTGACGGAAAAGGTAGCCGACAGACTCAAGCAACGACTCCGGCTCGACATGCTAGGCGAGCTAGCCGACTGGCTAGAGCGCAAGGAATACTATCTGGAGCACAGCCGCAAGGAACACCGTCAGGTGAATGCGGCCGCATACATCGTAAAGAGCCTGGACGGTTTCTTCAAGGACCGCAACGCCTAGGCAGGATACACAACACAGAGAACACCCCCTAAAAATATAGAAATGCTTATGGAAAACGTGAACCGCATGTATAGCAAGACCGAGCTCGGCCTGCTCTACTTTCCCGATGCCACCGACAAGGACACCGCCCGTCGGCACATCATGGTATGGATCAAGCGCTGCAAGCCCCTCTGGCGAGAGCTGGAGGGCATGGGCTACGATGCCAACACCAAGTACCTGCCCCCGAAGATGGTGAACGCCATCTTCGAATACCTGGGCGAGCCTGGGTGCTAGCAAGCGCAAATGAAAGACGATTTTTTTTAGTGTACATCACGCAAAGAGGGGGCGTGCCAACCGGCACGCCCCCTCACATTACGAGAGAGATTTTAATCATTCTTTTCCCAAAGAACTGCTAATATCTTTATATTTACACTACATTTTTTAGAATGGAGAGTCTGGCATATCACTGGTGATGATGTACCAGTTGTCCGGATTGTTCTCATCAGTAAGCTTGATGGCGGTAGGATTCTTAGCTGTACCTGATACCAATTCAGTCTTATATGTCTTGCTGACGCCTGCGGCATGTTTACCAGAATCTCCAGTCAAGGCATAAATCATATACACTTGACCCCAGTTATAGAAATATTGTCCGTTCAGACCGAACTTGCCAAGACAAGCCAAGGATATATGGTCATCATCTACTATAGTAGGCTTAAGATCTATGAATGAGCCATAACCAGCCACATTGAAAATTATGCCCCAATGACCAGAATAGCTATCAAAAGAAGATGTCGTCAACGCCGCATAATAACATGGACTATAATATTGAGAGACATACTCATTGCCCACATTCCAATAAGTTTGTGAAAAGGAGCCCATATTGGCTACAGAGAAGAACCAATCACCATTGGTCACCTGCTCACTGATAGGAGGAACTATGCCAAACATCTTTATCGAGCCATCTGCTGAATCAAACTCGAAATTGTCTCCACCAACATAATTGAAACCTGAGATTGAAACTCCATTCAAGGAAATTGGCTCATAAAACTCTATCCCCTTGTCCGTAACTATATAAGGTTCGGTAACCAAATCTTCATCTGCATCCAAACGAGTGAAAGTAATGGTACGATAGCTAGTTGTTGCCAAATAAGATGCGCCGTTTACCTCACAAGAATATTTAGGGAAATTCATCTCGTCTGCCAAGTCACCGAATTGGTCAATGGTTTCTCCCCAGCTAGCATCCTTAGCCATAGGAGTCATTACTATCTTGGCACCACGTTTTTTGCCAAGCATCACAACAGAATCAGGAGTAGCTGTGAGCACACGGAACTCCAAGTCGCCTTCCATGCCCTTACCATTTTTTCCGACACCAGCTGGATTGACTGGATCTGAGAAAAAATGAAAAACCTTGTTGTATTCATCGAATGAAAGTACAATACCAGCACTCTGACCTAACGTATAGTGAGACGTAGCCTCGACATCCGAGCCATATACATCGCTCATCGCTGTAACATTGCCACTCTCGTCAAATTTCAACAAGACATTGTATCCACCATACTGTGTATTCTCCTTAGGATAATATTTCATCAACCATCCGTTCTCGGCAGAACAAAGCACAGTCTTGTATTCTGCCACAGCCTCATTCGCCCTCTGAGCAGACGGCTTGTCGAACACTTCGTCAACATCATTGGAACAAGCCGCCAAAGCAACTACAGAAAGCAAGGCAAACAATATGTTATATATCTTTCTCATAACTTTCTTACTTTAAAGTTGTTAAATCCAAGGTCTTCACCTCTGCTGTACGACGCAAAATGACCTCACGAAGTTTGTCTATATCCAATCCCCATGTATTGGCGAAATATTCCTTGAGTATCTCAAATTTCTGAAGTATTGCATTATAACCGCTATAATCCAGAATAGGTTTGCCATCGGCACCCTTCTTCACGTCACCATTTGCATCCGTCTCTTTTACAATACCCGCTTCCAGGATTTTCTCCCAGGCAGCCTCGGAATGGGTAACATACTGGGCAAAGATCTCGGCAAAATCTTCATTATACTCGCCACTGGCATATCCCGAAACAAATCCCATGGAAGGAGCATCTGTATCGGCAACGTTTACCCAACCAGAAGTCTGATACTTACCAGCAGATATAGTCTGAAAATCAGTAGAGTAATTTTTCTTCTGAGTCAAGATGTGGCAGAACTCATGGTTCATGGTGTGGAAGAACCAGAAATTCAAGTCATAAGTGCCCGTTGTCTTATCAACGAAAGGAGTCTCTGGGTCGATGAAAGGATTATTCACATCAATGATATTGACATTATAAAGCGTAACCTTCAATCCACCCTCGGCAGTACCAAGAACCATTGAAGCCTGTGAGTTATAGGCTGCCGAGCCAACCAACTGCATCACTCTTGGGGAATAGGTCTTCATGAAATCCTCCCCCATCACCTCGGCATAAGCATCAAGCCAAATATGTTTCATCATGATGGCAAGAGCCTTCGCTTTATTGACATCAGCTGGAGCCAAGTTGTATTTATTGTCTGTCTCCTTATCCATATAGCGATAGTTGAAACGAATATTATAAGTATCGACGTAATTGGTCTTGAGCCACTTGTCGAAATCATTCTGTTCTTCCTTTGGCTGCGAATCGAAGATACTCTTAGAGTCAAGACTCTCTTCCGAACATGCAGCAAACAGAGAGACAGACGCTATCAATATTAACAATTTAATATATTTCATAGTTCACTCTCCTTTAATTATTTGTTTGACTCTTCTCTTGGATTTGCAGGCAATCCTGCCTCTATCACATCATCTGGCAGCTGAATGGCACCACGCAAGTCACCAGCCTTGAAAGTGATAGGAGTCTCCTCATCCAAATCGTGGCTAAACTCGATGCCATAGCGCTTGATATCAAGGAAGCGAAGACCTTGATAAAGTGTTTCGATACGGCGCATCTGCAAGATAAACTGCAAGATATCCTCCTGTGTACCGCTCTCTACCGTGAAGCCTTGTGGATGGAACATTTTACGAATGCTACGCTCTGAATTGGACTTTACAACAACTGGAGCATATTCCAAGCTTTCGATGAAGCTCTTGATACTCTCAGCTGTCATCGTTGGACGTGTTGCTGTACCTGTTGCCGCAGCAGTATGAGAACATATCCAAGCATTGATGTCTTGCACGGCCTTGTCATAGTCTTTCTTCATCGCATAGGCCTCCGCACGACAAAGCAGAGTCTCATCTGTTGTAAACACTGCATCTGAAACATGAACCTGTCCTGTTTTGTTCACCTTGTCGGTATACTCAAAGTGCTCAAACATCTTAGGGAACATCACAATCTGCGCATTACCAAAGAGCAGGTGAGACTGATACAAGGTATTGTTATTAGAGCCAACACCCCAAGGCATCGCAGCCCAAATAGTCTCGTAGGCCGTAATAATTTGGTTATGGCAAAAACGCTCCTCATCACCTTCTATAGCACGGCCTATTCTACTAGTTGCTGGCATCAACAACAAGTTGGCATTCTCTGAAGATGAGATATAAAGATTGTCCATATCACTTGAGTTAGACAAGGACATGAATGGTACAAAATTTCTCAAGACAGAAGCAGGATTCGAACCGAGAGCCTTCGTCGCATAGTCTATCACCTTGTCATAGTTCATATAGTAAAGGTTGAAACGCGCAGCAAAGGCATAAGCTGCCTTCTTGTTGAAATGATATTTAGGCTGTGTATAAATATCATCGTCGACATCAGGCAAAGCCGCCTCAATGTCTGCATCTATTTTCTGATAGAGTTCCTTCAGTGTGCCGCGCTCATAATGTGGATTCACCGTTGTCTCAGGAACTGTAGGATAAGGAAGTCCCATATATTCCTCAGCCTTATCAGGGTTATAACTCATACAGAAAGTAGTGGCTAGACGATACATGCTATAGGCACGGCAGAGCAATGCTTCTGCTCGCTGACCTTTTAAGGATGCAGGGTTTCCCATTTCGTCGATGGAAGCCAATGCTTGGTTGGCAGCTGAGATGGCACCATAATAACCATTCCACAAGGCCTTAGGGTCGTCATTGGTCTGGTCGGTAACTGGCTCAAAACGATAAGCCTGCTCTACCTCTTGATAGGTGTCATATTCCTTGCCATTGTCTGTATAGTTATCTGAGCTATTTTCCAAGATAAAGTTACTGCTATTGGAAGGATAAGCTGAGACGAGAAGTGAAGTAATCTTCTCGGTAGTGTTCACCTCTGCGCGATCATCTGGCAACTTATCGAGGAAGCTGTCACATGATGTGGTCAATGCCAAAGCAGAGAATAACACCGTCGCTATATATAATTTATTCTTTTTCATAATTATCTCTCTTTCTTTAAAGTCCGACTCTTAATGTCAATGTAAACTGACGTGGCATTGGAGTTGCCACACCACCTGCGTTGAAGAATTCAGGATCCTGTCCATGCAACTTGCTGTCTGAGTAAATCAAGAACAAGTTGGTAGCCTGCAGCTTCAAGCTAGCAGTATTTACATGGAGAGGCATCAACCACTTGCTAGGGAAATCATAAGCCAAGGATATCTCCTTCATACGAATAAAGTCACCCTTTGCCACACGAGCAGTGGAATAGTTGTAAGCATTATAGAGATAACCTAGATAATTATCATTCTGCTTCATACGCTGGTCGGCAATGACTGGTACATCTGTAATTGCCTCATCACCACCATTCGTCCAGCGATTCACGAATTCCTTTGGCATAGCAGTCATATCTGAATATGAAGAGCTGAAGACTGGATCCAGACGAACCTTGTTACCAGCTGCGTATGTGATGAACACGTTCAATTTGAAACCTTTGTAAGAGAACGTATTGCCAAAGCTACCATTAATCGTTGGATCGGTAGGACCTTCATATTTCAAATAATCGGTTGTTGTTGACTGGAAATAAAGGTCACCGCCATAGCTTGTTTCCTCGCCATCCTGATTTACCACAATAGGAAGACCTTCCTTGTTCAAGCCCTTGAAATCGAAAGAGAACAAAGAGCGAACAGGATATCCATTCATCGTGAAACCTGTACCAGTAATCATCTGCATGATGTTGGCACGGGAATCCAAGTCGGTCACCTTGTTTTTGGCATGAGAGAAGATGATATCTGTGTTCCACTTGAAATCCTTAGTCTCGATATTACGAGTAGAAATGGTCAATTCCTCACCATGTGAGCGCATACTTGCCACATTGGCAGACTTATAGACCTCACCACCTACACCCATGGTACGCTTTGGACCAATCAAGTCGTAGTTATTACGACGATACCAGTCAAAAGTGACATTAATGCGATTATTCAAGAAGCCCATATCCAAGCCAAGGTTCAACTCATGCTTTTTCTCGTAAGTCAACTCATCATTGCCCAAACGGTAGATTTCAAGACCACTTTCCTTGTCACTTGCCGTTGGACGCCAAGGATTATAACTCTGGATTACCACCTTTGAGTTGGAAACCGAAGCAGGACCACGGTCAGCCGTCAATGAATAAGATGCCTTCAAAGTCAAATGAGAAAGGACAGGGTTCAGCTTAGGGAACCAAGACTCCTCATGCGCATTCCATGCACCAGACACATTCCAAGTAGGCAACCAACGAGCACTACGGCTCTTACCCAACTTGTTGGAACCCTCATAACGAACTGTTCCATTAATCGTATAGCGCCCTTTATAAGAATAGGTAGCCGTACCGAAGAAAGAAGCCTCACGCTGATAGCTATCCGTAAGAGAATAGTACTGTCCGTTTTCCTCTTCCAATTGCTTGAAGAAATTATAATTGAATGCAGGGAGATAGCCCATATCATACTGCATGCCCACACCATTGAAATAAGACTTGTTACGGTCTACGGAGTTGATTTCCAAACCACCGAAGAAATTCACGATGTGGTCTTTGTTATATACATCATTATAACTAGCTGTAGCACGGAAATCCCAGCTGTTCATCTTAAATTTTGTCTCACGATAGAAACCTCCCTTGTCCAATACAGAGAACGGCAAAGAATTTGCCTTGTCTGGGTCGGTGTACAACCATGGATTGGCATCACGCATCGTGGCATCATCCATGGCACGATATGCCCATGCCTGGTTGCTCTGGTCGGTAATGGTTGCGGCATTGGTGGTTGTAGAATACTTATACGCACCCAATACAGCAAGCTCAACCTTAGAAATTGGCTTGTATTTCAACTCTCCTTGGAATTTCATATCCACAACGTCCAAGCTCAAATAATTGTTGTCCAATTCACGGAAGATGTTGAAAGGAGCATAGTTGCGAACATAAAGTTCGTTAGGATCCATTGTACGAGAAGTGTTCAACGCATAAGAATATGGGTTGATGTCAAAATCACGAGACACCTCACCCGTCACTGCGTTCGCCGTCTGTGATGTTGTGCCAGGAGCACGCTGCTTACGATAAGAAGCATTGGCGATGGCATTGACAGAAACTTTCTTTGATATATTGTAAAGAGCATTTACATTGGCTGTATAACGCTGCACCTTGCTCTGCTTAGACCATCCTGGGTCGTTCATCACACTAAAAGAGGTGTAATACTGAGCCTTATCGGTACCAGTAGACATGCTGATGGAATGGTTCTGGGAGATGCTATTACTAAACAACAAATCAAACCAGTCGGTATTTTGGTATTCTGCCTTCTGAAGGTAGCTTTCCATAGCATCTTGTGTATTGGCCAAGCCATAAGTACCAGTCTTTGGGTCGTATGTATTCATCAAGTGATACATCTTGCCAAATACACCACTATTAGAGGCCCGATAGCTCTTTTCAAATGAAAAATAGCCATCATTATACATCTCACGATATACCCCCATTTGGTCTTGAGAGTTCATGATATTGAAATTGCGGTAACTTGGTTTCAAACGCATGGTAAACTCACCTGTATAGTTGATGCGATTAGATCCGGCCTTACCTCTCTTGGTGGTAACAACGATGACACCAGCCATGGCACGAGCACCATAGATAGAGGTAGCAGAACCATCCTTCAAGATTTGGAAGCTCTCAATATCATCTGCATTCAAACCTGCTATGGCAGAAGAAATCAAAGTCTCGGCATTACCTGAAGACAAATCATCAGCATCAACCTCGGTGACATCCTCCATGATGACACCATCCACAACCCAAAGTGGCTTGGAAGAACCATAAATAGAGGTAGCACCACGCACACGAATCTTAGGCGCAGTACCAAAGGTTCCACTCACATTCTGCACTGATACGCCGGCCGCCTTTCCTTCCAAGGCACGACTGATATCAGCCACACCATCGAGTTTAGTCTTGTCGCCAGTGATTTTGGTTGTTGCACCTGTAAACAGACGCTTATCCATCTTCTGCATACCAGTAACCACCACCTCGCCAAGGCTCTTGCTGTCGGCCTTCAGCTTGATGGTCATCTTGGCAGAAGGAGTCAAGGTCTGGCTCTCCATACCGATGTAACTTACTACCAGTTTCTTACCTGCAGGCACCTCCAGAGAGAAATGGCCCTCCATATCAGTGACGGTTCCCGTGCGTGCCGCACCTGCGACAACCACGGAAGCGCCAATGACTGGTTCGCCATCTTCCTGAGAAACTACGGTACCCGATACTTTAGTTTGAGCCAGTGCCCCCCCACATATGAGGAAGAGATTGACTAACAAGAAAAGCAGTCTTTTTTCCATAAAATCCTCTCTTAAAAATTAAACAAACTTATATCTTCTTTAACTATTTCTGAACTTACAAACTTCTTCTATTTCTTAAAGATCTCTCTTCTCCTTTTACTTTTCGGTTGCAAATATAATACTTTTTAATGAATTTAGAACATTTTTTCCAAACTTTTTGTCACAAAATGCTATTTTTTCTTGATTTCTATCAAATATTAGATACAAAAACGCCAGTTTTAACTAAATTAAGTCAAAACTGGTGCATATTCTTAATTTTTCCCAAATCTTATAAATTCGAAGAATTCGCCCTTTATATTTTACTTGGAGAACGAATAATTTTCGATTGTACGGTTAGAATGTCCGATACGCCCTGTAAGGGCAGAAGCTCCTAGCCTAGGGCAACGCCCTAGGAAATGGAGCGTTATGCTATCGCCCTGTAAGGGCAAAAGCGTTCTATATGAGCTGATTTTAATGCTTTTGCCCTTTCAGGGCGCATTAATCCTTCCCATTTACCCAGGGCGTTGCCCTGGGCTAGGAACTTCTGGACTTTCAGCCCGTGCCAATCGTACAGGTTGAGTTTTTTACACTTTTTCTAAGGGAAAGCGGCTATTTCTTGATGGTGAACTCAAACTTCAAGCCGCCTTCAGGAAGGTTGCTCACACGGATGGTTCCACCATGCAGGAGCACGGCGTTCTTCACGATGGCGAGCCCCAGACCAGTGCCTCCCATCTTGCGACTCCTGCCCTTGTCTACTCGATAGAAACGCTCGAAGAGGCGAGCCAGATGCTCTGGCGGCACGCCCTGCCCATTGTCCGAGAAGATGAAATGCCACTTGTTGCCCTGCTCCTTGGCAGAGAGCGAGATGGTGGTGCCCTCGCCGGCATACGCCAGGGCATTGTCGGTGAGGTTGCGGAAGATGCTATAGAGCAAACTGCGATTGCCCTTCACCACGATGCGCTCAGGCAACTGAAGGTTGAGACTCATATGGCGCGACTCTCGTTCGAGCGCCGTCTCGCGAGTGATGTCGCCTACCATCTGCACGATGTCAACCGCCTCGAAGTCTATCATGTCGCTGCCATCGTCCAGGCGATTGAGCGTGGAGATGTCGCGCAGCAAGGAGGTGAGGCGCTCGCTCTGCGCATAGCATCGCTGCAAGAACTGCGCCTTCATCTCGTCGTTGATGTGCGGATTGTCGAGTATCGTCTCCAGATAGCCCTGGATGCTAGCCACCGGGGTCTTCAGTTCGTGGGCGATGTTCTGGGTGAGCTGTCGCTTCAGGATGTCTTGCTCCTTGCGAGTGGTCTGGATGCGCTTGTACATCTTGATGATGCGCTCGGCTATCTCGCCCAGTTCGTCGTTGGGGAACTTGGCGAGGTCTTCTATCTCCAGGCTCTCGTTGTGGTCGGCCTTGTAGGCGAAGATGCGCAACTTGGAGATGTTCTTGCCCAGACGGTCGGTGAACCGATAGAGCACCACGGTGAGCACGATGATGGCAAAGAGCGCAAACCAGATGTAATGCTGGTCGGCCTGGAGCGACTTGGAGAGGTCGTTGTTGTATGGCAGGGCGGTGCGCACGATGAGCTGGTTCTTGGGGAAATAGGACGCCACATAGAAATAGTCGTGCTTCAACGTCTTGGACTGGCGCTCCACGCTGGAACCCTGCCCCGTCTTCAAGGCTTGCACGATTTCCTCACGCTTGGCATGATTGGCAAAATGGGCATAGTCGCTGCTCATATTGTCGTACACCACCTTGCCGTCCGGGCGTACCAAGGTGACACGCAAGTCCTTGCTCTCATGGTCGTGCACAAACTGGCGCAGCTTGGCCTCCGCCACCACGACGTTGCTGCCCACGCTGTCGCTGTCGGAAATGAGGATGCCGCCCTTGTGCGACAAATCCAGGTCTTCGGCGAGCAACTCGTTGTAGCCCTCCAGTTTCATGGTGAGCGAACTGATTTTGTATTGCTTCTCGCGCGCCTGCTGGAACACGATAAAACTGACGGCGAACACAAGGAACACCGCCAGTACCATGAAATACAACTTTCTACCTACACTGTTTATCTTGAACATAAGCTATATCAATCCTATGAATTCTTCATTTTCCATTCGTCACCCAACGCCCTAGGCATCAAAGTAATAACCGAAGCCTAGGCGAGTGACGATGCACTTGGCAAACTTGCCTATCTTCTTGCGCATGCGGGTGATGTTGACATCCACCGTACGGTCGAGCACCATCACATCCTTAGGCCATACACGGTCGATGAGTTCCTGACGGGAGAACACCCTGCCTCGCTCCTCCAGGAAAAGACGCAGGAGCTCGAACTCGGTCTTGGTGAAAGGCACGTCCTCGCCATCGATGCTCACCGTCTTCTTGTCGAGGTTGAGTTGCAATCCCTGATAGTTGATAATCTTAGGCTCAGCCTCGCCGCCACCCTGCTTCTCGGCGGTGCGGCGCAACACGGCACGTATGCGCACCATCACCTCACGGATGGAGAACGGCTTCGAGATATAGTCGTCGGCGCCAATGTTGAAGCCAGTCACCGTATCGTTCTCCGTATCACGGGCAGTGAGGAAGATGATGGGGATGGATGCGGTCATCGGATTCTCCTTCAACTTCTTCGCCATCTGGAATCCGCTCATGCCGCCCATCATCACGTCTAATAATAATAGGTGGAACGATGCTACATCCTTCTCCATGGCTTCCTCGGCAGAATTGGCCGTTTCCACCTCGTATCCCTCTGTCTCCAGATTGAACTTCAATATTTCACACAAGTCTTGCTCATCGTCAACGACTAGTATTCTCTTCGTTTTCTCTTCCATTTTACTAATGTTTTAAATTCTGCGGCAAAATTACGATTTTTCTTTTGTAACAACGGTTACATTTGGTTACAATTTCATGACAATCATCATTATTATTGAAAAAAAATGATAAAGAGACCACTATTATTACACATTTTAACGTAATGTTATCTAATTAGCTACATCAATATTTGCTAGTTAAGCACTTTAATACTACTTTTGCAACCAATAATAAACAAATAGATCTATATAAACAACAGTAAATTATGAAAGATAAGGTAAACACTACTCTCGTCATCGGAGAGCGCATCAAGCAAGAATTGAAGCGTCAGGGTAAGACTTCTGTTTGGTTGGCACAGGAATTGGGTTGCCACCGCACAAACATCTACAAGGTATATGGTAGAGCTACCATCGACACAGGCATGCTGTTTCATATCAGCCAGTTGCTGAACGTGGATTTCTTCAAGCTCTACTCCGAGGCGTTAAGCAAGCAGAAGAAATAAAAACAGAAAGACTCAAAAAAAAACAGTAGAAAGTAAGTTTAGAAACAACAACATTATACAAAGAGAGCCTTGCAGCTAGATTAGCAGCAAGGCTCTCTTTGTTTATCTATACCTATTTTATTATATAGCCAGTCTCTTCTCCAAACGCTCACGGATGGCTGCGATGAAACCGGCGGAGTTCACTGCCTTGGCCTCTACACCTTCCATTAAGTTGACGAGGTCCTTGGTGGCGATGCCGTCGTTGAGGGTATCGAAGCAAGCAGCCTCCAACTGGTCACCGAAATTCTGAAGGTCTTTGAGACCATCCATCTCACCACGCTTTCTCAGGGCACCGCTCCATGCGAAGATGGTTGCCATCGGATTGGTGGATGTATCCTCACCCTTCAAGTAGCGATAGTAGTGGCGAGTCACGGTGCCATGGGCTGCCTCATACTCGTACTTGCCATCAGGAGAAACTAGTACGGAGGTCATCATGGCGAGGGAACCGAAGGCGGTACTGAGCATATCGCTCATCACATCACCATCATAGTTCTTGCAAGCCCAGATGAATCCACCCTTGCTGCGGATGACACGAGCCACGGCATCATCTATCAATGTATAGAAGTACTCGATGCCGAGCTCTGCGAACTTCTGCTTATAATCGCTCTCGTAAACTTCCTCGAAAATCTTGCGGAACTGAGCATCGTAGGTCTTGGAGATGGTATCCTTGGTGGCAAACCACAAGTCTTGCTTGGTATCCACGGCAAACTTGAAGCAGCTATGGGCGAAGCTACGGATGCTCTTGTCGGTATTGTGCATACCCTGGATAACGCCAGCACCATCGAAATTGTGGATTTCAACTTCCTGCTTCTTGCCGCTCTTGCCCTCGAACACGAGTTTGGCAGTTCCAGGCTCATCGGCACGAAGCTCCACGCTCTTGTATACGTCGCCGTATGCATGACGGGCGATGGTGATAGGCTTCTCCCAGTTCTTCACGCAAGGGTGGATGCTAGGAATGGTGATAGGAGCACGGAACACGGTGCCGTCCATGATGCTACGGATGGTGCCGTTAGGACTCTTCCACATCTTGTGCAGATGATATTCATCCATGCGCTGTGCATTAGGAGTGATGGTGGCACATTTCACAGCCACACCATATTTCTTGGCAGCCTCGGCAGAGTCGATGGTTACCTGGTCGTTGGTCTTGTCACGATAAGGCAAGCCTAGGTCGTAATACTCCGATTTCAAATCTACGAAAGGAAGAATCAGTTCGTCCTTGATCATCTTCCATAGAATTCTTGTCATCTCGTCACCATCCATCTCTACCAATGGAGTCGTCATCTTAATCTTTTCCATAATCGATTCAGTATTAATATTGATAATTTGCTTGCAAAATTAATAAAAATATTCAATAAAAGAAAGGAAATACTAGAAAAATCTTTCAAAATGACAAGAAAAAGACACTTTTATACGTATTTCCGCATATTTATGCACATTATAACGAACTTGCACATTAAAAATTGCGACCTGTACCGTTGAGACTAATCTATATACGCCCCGAAGAGGCAGAAGCTCCTAGCCTAGGGCATCGCCCTAGGTAATATGCATGCAAGAATATCGCCCTGAAAGGGCAAAAGCATTATATTGATAGGGAATTTTATGCTTTTGCCCTTACAGGGCGCATTTATATACAAATATCTACCCAGGGCGTTGCCCTGGGCTAGGTGCTTTTGGGCTTTCAGCCCGTATCGTTTTACTTCTCCTCCGGAGCCTTATCAATCAAGTCCATAAACTGGTCGAGCTTAGGAGTGATGATAATCTGGGTGCGGCGGTTGCGCTGCTTGCCCACCTCAGTATCGTTGCTGGTCACAGGATTGTACTCACCACGGCCACCAGCGGTCAAGCGCTTAGGATTCACGCCGAAATGATCCTGCAGATACTGTACCACAGAAGATGCACGCAAGGCTGAGAGGTCCCAGTTGTTGCGGATGTTCTTCATCTTAGGGCTGCTTGTGCTTACAGGCACATTATCGGTGTTACCCTCGATGAGCACGTCATAGTCCTTGTAGTCGGTGATGATCTTGGCTATCTTGCTTAAGGTTTCCTGGGCACGACTGTTCACCTCGTAGCTACCGCTCTGATAGAGCATATTGTCGGCAAGCGAGATGTAAACCACACCCTTCAACACCTGAACATCCACTTCCTTCATCTCTTCCTTGCTCAATGAGCGAGTCAGATTGTTGGTAAGCACCATGTTGAGGGAGTCGCTCTTGCTCTTCACCTCCACCAAGTGACGGATGTACTGGTTGCTCTCGTTGATTTGGTCAACGAGTTTCTCGATGCTCACGTTGTTCTGGCTGTTGTTGGTCAAACTCTTGTCGAGGGAGTTCTGCAACTTCGCATAGTCCTTCTGCGTGCCAGAGAGTTGCTCCTGCAATGCAGAGAGACGAGCCTCGGTAGCAGCCAATTTTTCCTTGGTCGCCTGATAGTTGGCTGTCAATTCCTTATTCTCATTCTGGCAATTCTGGAGATCTTTCTTGCTTGCGCAACTTGTTGCGAACAAAGCTGTAGCCATCATCACCACTGCTAAAATTTTTGTCTGTTTCATATCTTCTTCAATTTAAATTCCTGGTTATTAATTTAATAAGATTGCACGTCACTTTCCATCGTTCATCCGAAACAATGGGAGGCATCATCGCCTCTTCGAATGCAAAGTTACAGATAAGACTGGATTTTTCGTCATTTGTCTAAGTCATTTAGGGAAATTTAACTCCTAATACGTTATTTATCACCTTTTTAAGATTTTTCATGCTTAAAAAAGCGTTATTTATTTTGTCCTTCTACCAATTATTATTATCTTTGCACTCGGAAAATTGATTTTCCAAAAATAGATAGGAACAAATACATTAACAATATAAAAAGAGAAATAAGTATGATTCTTTTTTTCAGAACTCCATCTAAGAGTGTGATTGCGACCGAGATCG
>ERZ808240.1421-NODE-1421-length-29864-cov-17.343789_pt1 | contig 29864 bp, 22 predicted proteins | sample MGYA00521084_ERZ808240 | MGnify/ENA primary metagenome ERZ808240 (study PRJEB31516, sample SAMN03275571) | gut metagenome | biome: mammalia-associated habitat; material: feces | host: Papio cynocephalus | place: Kenya | collected 2012-08-06 ... | reverse complement strand
CATATATATGCGAAAAAGCCCAGCTTTTACTGGACTTTTTCGACAGACTGAAGCGCGTCTGTATGTACAGACGCGCTTTAAGTTTTAATGGCTTTGTCATTGCGGTGCGGGTGTCCGGCGGACACCTCTGCAAAGCAGAAGCACCGACCGAGCCGGCAGGCGAGACCGCCGTTAGGTGTGCGGAAATCCGTTTTCCCACACCCTTCGTCATTGCGAAGCCGTGTAAACGGCTGTGGCAATCCGTTTTCTTTTTTTTGAAAAATAAAGTCTTTCTGCGCTCGTGCCGCGCAGGCACCCTATTTCTGTACGGACAGAAATAGGGGAAAGAGCCGTCGGACACCCTTCCGATCGGGTTTCCGAACCTTCCTGTTCGAGCGGACGGTATATAAAAGAGCGTTTTTAATAAAACTGCATATCCGCTCTCAACAAACGGCACAAGGGGGTTCCCCTTGTGAATCCCCGTTCGTATAGTCTTACAGTGTTTAAGCTATATGGCACATATAGCTTAATAAAAACCGAAAGCTTTAATATCTCCGTAATGCTTTACGGGTATTAAAGCTTTTTTATTTCGTAAGCTTAGTACAAACCTTATTACAATGCTTTTGTCTTGTGCAGGGGTTTAAGAGGAAAAGCGGATTGCCGCGCACCTAACGGTGCTCGCAATGACGGGTAAATGAAAGTATAACCACACGCCATAAGTATTCGCAATAACTAAATTGTGTGTCATTCTGAGCGCATAGCGCGAAAGAATCCGTAATCTCTTTTTTAAAAAACGGATTGCCGAAGGGGAATGGCAAAACGCAATTTAAGCTTAATTCAGCTTTTCTATGTAATTTAAAAGCTCGTCAAAACCGCCGCGTGGATATTGCGTAATATCCGCTCCCGTTTTGTTTATAAGGCAATCGGGCATAAGAAATACCTTCATACCAAGCTTTGCGGCAACCATATCCTCGCTTACGTCGTTTCCGACCATAAGGCATTCTTCCGCTTTAAGACCTGTTTTTTCAAGTATTTCCTTATAATAAGCAAGGTTCGGCTTGCAAAAGTGCGAGTCTTCATAAGCGGTAAAAAGCAGAAAATCGTTTTTATCTATGCCCGCCCACTTTATGCGGCTTGCGGTAGCAACCCTCGGAAAAATGGGGTTTGTGGCGATTACAAGCCTATAACCCTCTTTTTTAAGGGCTTTAACGGTTTCGTCCGCCTTTTTGTTAAAGCCGCAGGCGGATATTGTGTTTTGAAATTCGGTTTTATAAAACTTGTCAAAGGCGGGCTTGTCCGAAAGCCCCTTTTCGCCGTAGATATTACCGAATTCGCGCCAGAACGCCTGCTCGTTTGTGACCGAGCCGTCGTTTTTATACATAGCGGCGGTTCCTTTCCACACCGCGTTTATCAGCTTTTCGGGCTCATAGCCCAAGGGCGCAACTGCTTTGGCAAGCAGGGAAAAATAAGCTTTTGTAAACTTTTCCTCGTCCATAGGTAAAAGCGTGCCGTCAAGATCGAAAAAAATATTTTTTATCATTTATATCACCGCTATTATTTTAACATTTTTGCGTTTTATGTCAAGCGGTTTGTGCATAAGAAGTGGTTTTGGGATAATAATAAGCTTGAGGTGATAACAATGCAATTAACACAAAAGGAAACTTCTCTTTTAAAGGATCTTAAAACACAGGAAAAGCTTTGCGTGGATAAATACACGCAGTATTCGTCGGACGCGCGCGACCCGCAGCTTAAAACTCTGTTTTCCGATATTGCCGCGGTGGAGCAAAGGCATCTTGAGATGATAAACCAAATAGAAAGCGGCACCTCGCCTGCAACCGGCACGGGAAAAAGCATACCCACCGCCTTTAGCGCGACTTACGGCGTAGGCGAAACAGAGGATAAAAAGCACGACTGCTACCTTTGCACCGACACGCTTACAATGGAAAAGCACGCTTCGCACCTGTACGATACCTGCGTTTTTGAATTTACGCAGGAAAGTCTGCGCAAGGTGCTTAACACCATTCAAAGCGAGGAGCAGGGCCACGGCAAGGCAATCTACGATTATATGAGCGCAAACGCAATGTATTCTTAAAATCTTAGTCCGTTTTCCGATTTTTTTCGGGGAACGGACATTTTTTTCTTGATACATATGGCATAAAGCGGTATAATATTCACAGTTTGTTTAATAAATGTGTAAATTTGTTTGGTATTATCTAAAATGTAACAAACTGTCATGGAGGAATATAAATGATAGAAGTAACCGGACTAAGCAAACGGTACGGTACTCACCTTGCGGTTAAGGACGTAAGCTTTAACATAGACAAGGGCGAGATTATCGGCTTTTTGGGACCGAACGGCGCAGGCAAATCCACAATTATGAATATCCTTACGGGATATCTTTCCCTTACGCAGGGCAAGGTGGTTATAGACGGATACGATATAACCGAATACCCCGAAGACGCAAAGCGCAGAATAGGCTATCTGCCTGAAATTCCGCCGCTTTACACCGATATGAAGGTGCGCGAATACTTAAACTTTATATACGACCTTAAAAAGGTAAAGTTTCCGAAGAAACCGCACATAGACGAGATATTGCGCCTTGTTAAGATAGACAACGTGCAGAACCGCCTTATAAAGAACCTTTCAAAGGGCTACCGCCAAAGAGTCGGCTTTGCGCAGGCGCTTATAGGAAACCCCGACGTACTTATTTTGGACGAGCCTACGGTTGGTCTTGACCCGAAGCAGATTATCGAAATAAGAAATCTTATTTCAAGGCTCGGCAGAAACCACACCATAATACTTTCCTCGCACATACTTTCCGAAATTCAGGCGGTGTGCAAGCGCGTTATAATTATCAACAAGGGCCAGATAATAGCGGACGACACGCCCGAAAACCTTTCGGATAAGCTTTCAAGCGATCATTCCATCGTGGCGCGAGTGGTTTGCAGCGAGCAGGATATGCTTGACGCGCTTAAGACCGTTAAGGGCGTTAAGGAGGTAAGCTCCTTAGGCAGAAAGGAAGACGGCTCTTTCGATTTCCTTATAGATCCGCAGCCGGGCGCGGATATCCGCGGCGCGGTATCGGAGCGTATTGCTTCGCGCGGTAAAACTCTGCTTGCCCTTACAAGCAACAAGGTATCGCTTGAGCAGATATTCCTGCGCCTTACCGAGGCCGCCGATAACGACGAGGCGAAGCGAATGCTCGGTATAAAGGAAGAACCGAAAAAGACCGATGTTAAAATAGAGCTTAACGGCGAAGAGGTTACCGTTTCGGCGGAAGAGAAGGAGGAAAAGGAATAATGAACGCGGTATTTAAAAGAGAATTTAAATCGTATTTCTCAACCCCTATCGGATTTATAGTGTTAGCGGCGTTTTACTTCTTCTTGGGGCTTTTCTTTTCGCTTATTTATCAAAGCGGCAGCCCCGATATTTCAATGGTTATAATGGCAATGTCCACCGTTGCGGTGTTTACAATGCCGGTGCTTACAATGCGTCTTATGAGCGAGGACAGGCGCCAAAAGGTAGATCAGGCGCTGCTTACCGCCCCCGTTAAGCTTACGGGAATAGTGCTTGGCAAATTTTTTGCGGCGTTGGCGGTGTTTGCGCTCGGCTTTGCGCCTACTGTTATTTTTGAAATAATAATAGCCTCTTACGTAAGCGTTAACGTTATGTCTTACATTTACGCGCTTTTCGGTATGCTGCTGCTGGGCAGTGCGCTTATAGCGATAGGTATGTTTATATCGTCCCTTACCGAAAGCTCGGTTATATCCGCCATACTTACCCTTGTTATTAACATACTTGTGCTTTATATGTCTAACTTTGCAAGTATGATAAACGTTTCGTGGATAGCCACCGTGGTGGAAAAGGCGGCGTTTATATCCGCGGCGGAAAACTTCGGAGAAAGCGTTTTATCTGTTCCCGATATACTTTATTTTGTAAGCATAAGCGCGGCGTTCCTTTTTCTGTGCGTGCGCTCGCTTGACAAGAGAAGATGGGCGTAAAGGAAGGTGTGCAGAATGGAAGAAAATAAGAATTTAAACCCCGAACCCGTAAAGGCGGAGGAGACTGCGGCGCCCGATGACAAGGCGGCTAAAAAAGCCGAGAAAGAGGCAAAGAAAGCCGCAAAAAAGGCTGAAAGGGCAGAGAAAAAGGCTGCTAAGCCGAAAAAGCTTAAAAATGAAGCTTTGCTTCGCCGCGGCGGATATTCAGTAGCAATAACCGCGGCTGTGCTTGCGGGGCTTATAGTGCTTAACGTGCTTGTAAACGCGCTTTCAAAGCGCTTTGTGCTTGAATTCGATATGTCCTCGCAAAAGGAAAATTCCGTAAGCGAGGAAAATATAGACTATCTTAAAGGGCTTAAGGACGAGGTTACCGTTACCGTCTGCGCCGAGGAAGAGGGATATACCGGCGGCTATATGAGCTATTACGCTCAGAAATACGGCGTATCGTCGGACGCTTCGGATTATTATAAGCAAACCGTAAAGTTGCTTGATAAATACCCGAACTATAACAAAAACATAAAATTAAACTATGTTGATACGCAGTCCTCGGAATTTACCGAGATATCGCAAAAATATTCAAACGAAACCCTTAATTACGGCGATATAATCGTTTCGTCTTCTAAAGACGGAAACGAGCGCTACAAGATACTGGGCTTTGAGGATATTTACAACCTTTCCGAAGACAGCACCTATGCCGCATACGGATATTCAATGTCAACCGTAAGCGGCAACAATGTTGAAACCGCGGTAACAAGCGCAATAGCGTACGTTACAAGCAGCAAGACCAAAAAGGTTGCGCTGCTTACCGGTCACTCAAAGGACGATTACACCGCCGATTACCAAACCCTGCTTAAGGCGAACAACTATGATATTACGGTTATATCGGACAGTATGGTAAGCTCCGTTCCGTCCGATTACGACGCGGTTATTATAGCCGCGCCCACTACCGACTTTTTAGGCGGCGAGCTTGACGCGCTTTCGGAATTCCTTGAAAACGACGGTAAGCTCGGCAAGGGCCTCTTGTTCTTTGCAAGCGATTCAGCCCCTTACCTTACAAATCTTTACGATTTCTTAAGCCAGTGGGGTATATCGGTAGGCGAGGGCGTGCTGTTTGAGACCAATTCGCAAAACCATATACCGGACGATCCGATGACAATGGGCGTATATCCCGCAAGCTCGGATAACGATATTACAAGCGGTATGCAGCTTTGCATTACCGGTCATAACGTTCCGTTTACCACCGCGTTCGACAGCGAGGGCAGCATTACCGTAACAAAGCTTATATCTTCGCTTGAAAGCACGGTTGCGGCGCCTGTGGGAACCGCGACCGACTGGACGGGTGCAGATGATTACGCAAAGCAGGCGTATCCCGCCGTTATCGAGGCAAAGAAAATGGAATACGACGACGATAATAACGAAATTGCAAGCTATGTTTTTGCGTTTGACAGCTACGAGTTTATAAGCTCGGTTTACAACGAGCAGTCCTCGGTTTCAAACAAAAACCTTACGCTTGCCTGTGCGGAACGCGCCGTGGGAGCGGAAAACACCGGTATTTCGTTTGTATCCAAAACCATTACAAACGAAAGCTATTCCGATTCCGTAAGCGAGTCCTCCGCCAATGTTATCAGAATAATATTTATGTTCATACTGCCGATAGCCTCTATCGCGGCAGGCATATACATCTTTATCAGGAGAAAGAATGCCTAATGAGTGATTTTCCCGAAAAAGAGACTGAAAACACGGAAAATACCGAAAACGGGTTTTCTACCGTTTTTTCAGACCCTACCGAGCATAAAAGTGCTCATAAAACGCAAAAAAGAAAACGCCTGCCCGTAATAATCGCCTCGCTGCTTGCGGTTGCGGTGCTTGCGGGCGGCACGGTTGCGGTTATAAAGCTTATTCCCGAAAAGGAAGAAAGCACCCCGTCCTCCGCATTTGAAACAATAAAGGTGTTAGAGCTTAAAACCGACGAGCTTAAAACCGTTACCGTAACAAATAAAAACGGCGAGTTTAAGCTTTATTCGGTAAAGGAGGAAAGCGAGTCCTCTTCTTCATCTTCATCATCGTCTTCCTCGGAAGAGGTTAAATGGTATCTTGACGGATATGAAAAGGACGTTATAAGCTCTTCCTCTGCCGAAAGCATTGTATCAGCCGCCGCCGCGGTTACCGCCGTGCGCGAAATAACAACGAAGACCGCCGCCGAATGCGGGCTTGAAAATCCCGAAACAAAGGCGGATATTGTAACGAACGACGGCGCGGAGATGTCGCTGCTTGTGGGCGGCGCCTCGCCTGACGGCACGGGTACTTATATAAAGCTTTCAACCGACGATAAAATATATATAACCGAAAGCGAATTAAGCAGTACCTTTACCTTTGACGCGTTAAGTCTTGCCAAAACAGACGCAATACCGGGCGTTACCGTTATCGACGCTATGAAAACAAAGTATACAGACGATAACGGCGACCTTTCTTCGTTTGATTCGATTACCGTTACTGGCAAAAACTTCCCCGAAAAGGTTGTTATAACCCCCAATACCGATGAAAATCTTTCTCAGTATGCGGCGTATATGACCACCTCGCCCACAAAACGCATAGCCGATAATATCGACGGTATTTTCACGCTGTTTAAAAGCGGAGTAAGCGTTACGGGGGCGTATTCGTTCGATACCTCCGCCGCGGCAAGAAAGTCACTGGGGCTTGACAGTCCCGACCTTACCGCCGCAATTAAAATAGGCGATTATTCGCTTACCTATTCCTTTAAACAGCAAAGCGACGGCGCCTATGCCGTTTGGTACGACGGCGCAAAGCTTATAAGTAAGGTTGCGGCAGACAGTCTTTCGTTTATTGATTACAAGGCGACAAATTTCTATGCCTCTTGGGTTTGCTTACAGTCTATAAACGAGCTTTCGGGCTTTACGGTTAAAACCGCGGATAAGGATTACAGCTTCGGCATAGTGTATGATGACAGCGAGGACGCAGAGGAAACCTATGTTATAACCTATAACGGCAAAAAGCTGGTTGCAAGCGATTTCCAAAGCTTTTATCAGGAGTGCATTTCGCTTGCCTGCTCCGATTACACGGTTGATAAAATAAATGCGGCGCCCGATATGACCTTTGTATTTACCTATTCCGATACTTCGCGCGCGGCTACAAGCGTTGAGTTTAAAAAGGCGAGCGAGACGAAATATCAGTACAGCATAGACGGCATAGATATGGGCAAGATAAATTCTTCGTCGTTTAACAAAATTTTAAAGCAGGTACAAAAATTAACAGCTGAAAAATAAAACGATTTTTCTTTTTTTAGGGGAACGGATTGCGGCGCATTTTACGGCGGTTGCAACAACTAAACGGTTTGTCATTCTGAGTGCGGAGCACGAAAGAATCCGTAATACCCTTAGGGGAGAGACGGATTGCCACAGCCGTTTACACGGCTTCGCAATGACAGAGCGACGGTTTACTGCACACCCCGTGACATTCGCAGGAACTAACCAGCTTGTCATTCTGAGCGCATAGCGCGAAAGAATCCGTAATCCCTTTTTTAAAAACGGATTGTTGCACTTGAACCGAAAAATTAACTGTTGACAAAACGACTGTTTTAGTTTAAAATATGAAAGCAGTAACAGGCTGTGCTTTTTGAAAGCGCAGCCTGATTTTGTGCGCAATAATAAAAAAAGGATTGATATACAATGTCCGGTATAAAATATGATGTTGCAATAATAGGCGGGGGTATAGGCGGTCTTATGGCGGCTTACAGGCTTCACTGTAATGTGCCGGATATTAAGATAGTTATTACCGAACGCGGCAATACGCTTGAAAACCGCCGCTGTCCCGCAGGCAAAAACAACACCTGCGTTCACTGCAAGCACTGCTCTATTACAAGCGGTTATGCCGGCGCGGGCGCTTTTTCGGACGGTAAGTTTAATTTAGGTACGGCATACGGCGGTATTCTGGGCGAGGAATTGGGCGACGAAAAAGCCAACGAATACATAGACGAGGTTGATAAGGTACTTAATAAATACTGCACTTCGGGCGAGGTTAAGGTTTACCGCTCTAACGAGGAGCTTAAGCTTAAATGTATTCAAAACAATTTAAGGCTTCTTGATATGAACGTAAAGCATTTGGGCACCGATAAAAACTATGCCACAATGCAAAATCTTATAAACGCGCTTGACGAAATGGGCACCGAGCTGCTTGCGTTTTACGATTGCGAAAGGGTTGAAAGGTGCGAGGACGGCTATACCCTTTATTACGCAAACGGTGAAACGATAAAGGCCGAAAAGGTTATTATAGCAACCGGCCGCGGCGGGGCAAACTTTGTTGCGGATTTCTGCCGTTCGCACGGGGTGCATATGCGTTCAAACCACGTTGATATAGGCGTGCGCGTTGAAATGAAGGATATGATATGGAAGGAATTTTCGGATAAGATATACGAGCCGAAAATTCTTTACAAAACCAAGACTTTTGAGGACCGCTGCCGTATGTTCTGCTTTAACAAGGGCGGTCTTGTATCGGCTGAAAATAATCACGGCATAATTACCGCAAACGGTCATTCCTTTGCAGATCCCGCAAAAAAGACCGATAACTGCAACTTTGCAATTCTTTCAAGCATACGCTTTACAGAGCCGTTCGATCAGCCTACCGAATATGCCGAGAGCATTTCGCGCCTTGCTAATATGATAGGCAAGGGCAATGTGCTTGTTCAGCGCTTCGGCGATCTTGTAAGGGGCAGAAGAACCAACGACCACCGTTTGGGGCAGAACACGGTTATACCTACCCTTAAGGCAACTGCGGGCGATATATCGCTGGCGCTTCCGCACAGAATACTTACAAATATTATCGAAACAATATATGCGCTTGACCGCGTGGCGCCGGGTACCGCGAACGACGACACCCTGCTTTACGGCTGCGAAAGCAAGTATTATTCCATTCGTCCCGAATTTATGAACGATAAGTTTGAGCTTATAGACGGCGTTTATATTATAGGCGACGGCAGCGGAATATGCCGCGGACTTTCACAATCGGGCGCTATGGGCATTTATGTGGCGGACTGCATAACAAAATAATGCGGAATTCATAATTCGGAATGCGGAATTATGTCATTCTAAGCATCTGCACGGAGAACATCGGTTTTTTCTTTTTTAAGGAGAACGGATTGCCACGCACCTGACGGTGCTCGCAATGACAGGGCGTCGGTTTTCCGCACGCCTTATGTATTTGCAATGACTAAACGACTTGTCATTCTGAGCGCGGAGCGTGAAAGAATCCGTATTTCCCTTGAAAGAGAGACGGATTGCCGCACGCCTTGCGGCGTTCGCAATGACGAGGAGGGGGAAAAACGGATTGCCGCGCGTCCTACGGCGGTCTCGCCTGCCGGCTCGGTCGGTGCTTCTGTTTCGCAGAGGTGTCCGCCGGACGCTCACACCGCAATGACAAAATATTTATATAACACAAAAAAGCTTTAACACACCGTAAATTAAAACGGCTGTGTTAAAGCTTTTGTTTTTATAATTCCGCATTAAAAAAGAATTTGCCGCAGTACGCTTTACTTAATTTCATAGCCGCCTACGGGACGGATATTAAGCACACAGCAGGAATTTTCGCCGAATACGGCCTCTATCGTCTTTTTGTAGTCCGCTAAAAGCTCCGACGGGATATAGCACTGTATTGTGCCCGCAAAGCCGCCGCCGTGAACGCGACAGGCACCCTTTCCGTTAAGGAATTTCTTTGTAAGCGCAATTGCAAGCGGCAAGCCCTGCTCTGAAACGGCAGAGTTTGAATAAAGGTTTTGCAAATAATCGTAAGAGGACTCTCCCGATTCGTTTACAAGCTTTAAGAAGCCCTCAAAATCCCCCGCCTTAAGCGCCGCCTTTTGCTTTTCAACGCGATCGTTTTCGTTAAAGAAGTGGAAAGCGCGAAGCACTGCGCGGTCGCCGCAGGCACGGCGCAGCTCTGCAATGCTGTTATAAAAGCGGTTTTGATCGGCGTCGCGCAAAAAGTCTACGCCGAGCTTATTGCTGATTTCCTTGCACTCAACCGTAATATCGGCGTAATCCTGCGTTAAATTGGCGTGGTTTCCGCCCGTATCAACAACGCAGAGGGTATACCCGAACGAATGTATATCAAGGTTTATCTTTTCGGTTATCGGATCGGCTGGGTTAAAGAAATCGGCATAGGTAAAGCCGCCTAACGAGCTTGCCATCTGGTCAAGCAGACCGCACGGCTTACCGAAATACTCGCGCTCGGCGTACTGACCTATTTTGGCTATTGTAATTTCGTCCGCCTTATTATTAAAGAACATACCGTTTACTATATTGCCCACAAGCACCTCGAATGCGGCGGACGAGGAAAGCCCCGAACCCTTTAACACGTTTGAGGTGGTGTAGGCGTTAAAGCCCGAAATATCGGCTCCAAGCTCTTTAAAACGGCTTAAAACGCCGCGGATAAGTGCCGAGGCCCTGCCGTGCTCGGCGGTGTTTTTTTCAAGCTCGGTAATATCTATTACGTCCATATCGTAGCCTTCGGACTTAATGCGTACCTTGCCGTCGTTATTGGGCGCTGCTACCGCTATAACGTCAAGATTAACGCCGCCCGCAAGCACGCAGCCGTGCTGATGGTCGGTATGGTTGCCGCCTACCTCTGTTCTGCCGGGAGCGGAGAAAAGGCGGATATTCTCCTTTCCGCCGAAAATGCCATCAAAGCTTTCGCACGCCTTTAAATAACGGGCGCGCGCCGCAGAAACGTCGCCGTAAAGCATAGAAAAGCTGTTGTCGTAAGCGCCGTTTTTAATATTTGCCTTAACCTCGGTGATGTTCATATCGTTCCTCCGATTATTTTGAAATTATGGCAAGGGTATCCCTTGCTATTGCAAGCTCCTCGTTAGTGGGGATAACGTAAACGTTAACGCGGCTTTCCGGTGTGGAAATTTTAACTTCCTCGCCGCGAAGCTTGTTTTTATCCTCGTCAATATCTACGCCCACAAAGGTAAGATTATCGCATACATATTTGCGAAGATCGGGGTCGTTTTCGCCTATGCCGCCTGTAAAGGCAATAGCGTCAACGCCGTTCATAGCGGCTATATAAGAGCCTACAAACTTAAGTATTTCGTACCTTTGCATTTCAATTGCAAGCTGTGCGCGCTTGTTTCCCGCTTCCGCCGCGGCGCATATGTCGCGGTTATCGTTTGAAACGCCCGATATACCGAGCATACCCGATTTCTTGTTGCAGATGGTGTTAACATCTTCGGGAGTAAGATGCTCTTTTTCGGCAATGTATGTAAGCGCCGAGGGGTCGAGCGTCCCGGAACGCGTACCCATCATAAATCCGTCAAGCGGGGTAAAGCCCATTGAGGTGTCGGCGCATACGCCGTCCTTAACGGCGGTTATGGAGCAGCCGTTGCCTAAATGGCAGGTAATAATTTTAATATCCTTTTTGGGCTTGTTTTCAAGCGCCGCCACACGGTCGCTTACGAAGCGGTGCGAGGTGCCGTGCGCGCCGTATTTGCGAACGCCGTATTTCTCGTAATACTCATAGGGCAGGGGATACATATAAGCCTTAGGCGGCATTGTCTGGTGGAAAGAGGTGTCAAATACAACCACCTGCGGAATTTTATCGCCGAAGGTTTTAATGCAGGCACGGATTGCAAGCACGTGCGCCGGATTGTGAAGTGGGGCTAACGCGCCCAACTCTTCAATTTTATCTATAACCTCAGGCGTTACAAGGCAGCTGTTCGGGAAAACGCTGCCGCCCTGCACTATACGGTGACCGATAGCCGATATTTCGTCAAACGAATCGATAACCTTAGCCTCGCTTTTTGTAAGGGCGTAAACCACCGCCTCAAAAGCCTCGCTGTGGGTGGGCATCGGCGTTTCGGCGGCGTAAGCTCTGCCGTCTGCCGTTTTGTGGGAAATGGCGCCCGAAACGCCTATTCTTTCGCAAAGACCTTTTGCAAGCACCTTTTCGTTTTCCATATCAATAAGCTGATATTTTAATGACGAGCTGCCTGCGTTTACAACAAAAATTTTCATACTTTACTTCCTCCGGTGAAAAAATAAAAATAGCTTGAAAAATATCCTTTAACTAATATATAATACTTTATATAAAAAGGTTTTTCAAGTTTTTTTTAAAAAGAAGTGATATTTTGGCAAGGGTAGGAATAATAGCCGAGTTTAATCCCCTGCATACGGGGCATTGCTTTTTGCTTAACGCCGCTCGGCGGCTCGGCACGGTAACCGCCGTTTTAAGCGGTAATTTTGTACAGCGCGGCGATACGGCAATAGCCGAAAAACGCGTGCGCGCACGCGCGGCGCTTTTGTGCGGCGCGGATATTGTGCTTGAAATGCCGGTATGCTATTCTATGTCTTCCGCGCAAAGCTTTGCGCTTCACGGGGTTTCGGCGCTTAAGGCAGCGGGGTGCGATACGGTTATGTTCGGCAGCGAATGCGGCGACATAAATATGCTTATGGCTGCGGCGGATATACTTTCTTCCGACGCTTATAAGCAGGCCTTAAAAAAACACCTTAAAACCGGTATGACCTTTGCCGCCGCGCGCGAAAGGGCGGCGGATATAGGCGGAGGACTGCTTTCGGGCGCTAACAATAACCTTGCGATCGAATATATTACGGCGGCAAAAAGCATAGGAGCCGACTTCAAATTTATAACGGTTAAAAGGAAGGGCGCGCAGCACGACTCAAATACCGCAGGCGACGGGTATGTATCCGCCTCGCTTTTAAGAAAGCAGCTGCTTGCGGGCAACGCCGAATTTTGCAGGGAATATATACCCGAAAATGTTATCAGCCTTTTTTTATCTGACGGCATTGCCGATATAAAAAGGATAGAAACCGCCGTTTTAGCGGTATTGCGCGCAAAAACAGCCGAGGAGCTTAAAAATCTGCCCGATTTAAGCGAGGGAATAGAAAATAAGCTTTTTTCGGCAATAAGGGTTGCAACAAGCCTTGAAGAATTGTATAATACAGTCAAGGTAAAGCGGTATACCCACGCGAGAATAAGGCGGCTTGCGCTTTCGGCGTTTCTTGATATCGACAGCACCTTTTTTATGAAAGCGCCGCCCTATGTAAGGGTGCTTGGCTTTTCGAAAAAGGGCGAAGAGCAGTTGAAGGCGCAAATAGGCAGGTGCGATCCGCCGCTTGTTATGCGGGCAGAGGAAATAAAGGCTTTGGGCGGCGACGCATTAAAGCTGTTTGAAACCGAATGCCGCGCAACGGATATTTATTCGCTTGCCTCCGCAAGGGTATTGCCGTGCGGACTTGAATATACCGCAAAACTAATTAAAACGGAGTGATAATTATGGTAAGCATTAAAAAAATTGAAAGCTATAAGGATTACGGAAAATGCCTTTGCATAACAAACGGCGTTATCGAGGCGTATGTTACAACCGATATAGGACCGCGCATAATAAGATTCGGTTATGTGGGCGAGCAGAATATACTTTGCAGCAACCGCGCGGCGTTCGGACCTAAGGACGATAAGCAGTTTACCGATTTTTACGGTGAAAACAAGCGCTGGGAAAACCTCGGCGGTCACAGAATATGGGTATCTCCCGAAAGCTATCCCGAAACATATTATCCCGATCTTGAGCCGGTGGATTTTGATATTACCGAAAACGGCGCGGTGTTTACCCCGAAAGCCGAAAAGGAAAACGGCGTTGCAAAAAGTCTTGAAATTAAAATGGACGCGGACGACGCGAATATGCAGGTTATAATGCGCGTTAAAAACATATCGGAAAAGGATAAGGATTTTGCCGTTTGGGGTATTTCGGTTTCGGAAAAGGGCGGCACACTTATAATTCCTATGAACACAAACGATACAGGTCTGCTTGCAAACCGTGTGATATCCGTTTGGCCGTATACCGATCTAAGCAACGACCGCATTTATTTCGGCAGTAAGTACGCCACGCTCCGTCAGGACGAAAAATACACAAAGCCGATAAAGCTCGGCTTTGACCTTAACTGCGGCACGGTTTATTACTGCCTTAACGGCGATATTTTCTGCAAGCGGTTTGATACGGCGCTTCCCGGCGGCAGCTATCCGGACGGCGGCTGCGCGTTTGAAACCTATACAAATGAAAATATGATAGAGGTGGAATCGCTAAGCGAGCTTAAAACGGTAAAGGCGGGCGAGACTGCGGTTCTTACCGAAAGCTGGTCGCTTTGCAAAAAGCCCTGCGACGCAGACTTTAAAAACGACAGATCGATAGACGAAATGCTTGAAAAGCTGTAAAACGCAAAAAACAATAAGGGGAAATCGGCGTGATATGCTTTAACAGGCTTTGGGAAACTATGAAAAGGAAAAACATATCCACTTATTATTTAAGAGAAAAAAGCGGCATAGACAGCAAAACCGTACGTAGGTTAAAAAACAATGAAAACATTGAAACCAAAACGCTTGATAAGCTTTGCCGTGCGCTTGACTGTGACATTACCGATATTTTGGAGTATGTGAAGGAATAGACCGAATATTTAATTTTCGGAGGCGGCTGCAACAACTAAACAGTTTGTCATTCTGAACGCGGAGCGTGAAAGAATCCGTAATACCCTTGAAGGAGAAACGGATTGCCGCGCGCCGACAGATCGCTGACGCGGTTTATTAAAATTAACAGGCAGTTAAAGAAGTTGTTTCCTTTTTATGTTAATATTATAACAATATATTGCAGAAAGAGGGATATGATGAACGGAAAAAACATTATAGATTATACCGCGATAACGCCCGAAATAGAAAAATATTCCGAGCTTTGTATGGGTAACTGCCGCATACAGCCGGAATTATATATAAAGCATAAGGTAAACAGGGGACTCCGCGATCTTAACGGTAAGGGCGTGCTTACAGGTCTTACCGAAATTTCCGAAATAGTCTCTAAAAAAATCGTGGACGGCGAAGAGGTGCCGTGTCCCGGTCACCTTTATTACAGGGGCTATGATGTTGAGCGCCTTGTAGACGGCTTTATAAACGATAACCGCTTCGGCTTTGAAGAGGTTGTTTATCTTCTGCTTTTCGGCGAGCTACCTACGGAGAATCAGCTTAACGAATTTAACGGCGTGCTTTCATCATACCGCCGTTTGCCCGGCTCGTTTGTGCGCGATATTATAATGAAGGCGCCCACAAAGGATATGATGAACTCGCTTGCAAGAAGCGTGCTTACGCTTTATTCTTACGACGAAAAAGCGGAGGATACCTCTATACCAAATGTCCTGCGCCAGTGTCTTCAGCTTATAGCGCGTTTCCCGTCCCTTTCGGTTTACGGGTATCATTCCTATAACTATTACCTTAACGGGTGCAACAGCTTTTTTATTCACGAACCGCGTCCGGAGCTTTCAACCGCCGAAAATATACTTTATATGTTAAGAATAGACGGCAAGTATACCCCGCTTGAGGCAAAGGTGCTTGACGCGGCGCTTGTGCTTCACGCAGAGCACGGCGGCGGTAATAACTCTACCTTTACAACCCATGTTGTATCCTCTTCGGGAACAGACACATACTCTGCCATTGCGGCGGCATTAGGCTCGCTTAAGGGACCGAAGCACGGCGGCGCCAACATAAAGGTTTGCGCTATGTTTAACGATATTAAGGAAAACGTTAAGGATTGGCAGGACCGCGGCGAGGTTGAAGAATACCTTAAAAAGATACTTCACAAGGAAGCGTTTGACAGGGCAGGGCTTATATACGGCGTAGGCCATGCGGTATACTCGGTTTCCGATCCGCGAGCTACGGTGTTCAGGGGCTTTGTAAAATCCCTTTCCGAAGAAAAGGGGCTTGATAAGGAATACGGGCTTTATTCGCTTGTTGAGGAGCTGGCGCCCAAAATCATTGCCAATGAGCGCAAGATGTATAAGGGCGTAAGCGTAAACGTGGATTTTTACAGCGGCTTTGTTTACGATATGCTGAAGCTGCCGCACGAGCTTTATACTCCGCTTTTTGCAATAGCGCGTATTGCGGGCTGGAGCGCACACAGAATAGAGGAGCTTTTAAACGCCGGAAAGATAATCCGTCCGGCTTATATGAGCGTTCAGCCGCAGCGTGAATATATAGACATTAAGGATAGATAAAACCGAAAATTAAAAAAGCTTTAACACACCGTAAATACAATGGCTGTGTTAAAGCTTTTAATTTACCCATTTAACGGGGAAAACGATGTGCGGCAATCCGTTCCGATTCCCATGTCATTGCGAACGCCGTAAGGCGTGTGGCAATCCGTTTTCCTTTTCAAAAGAATAAAGTTTTTTTGCGCTCGTGCCGCGCGGGCACCCTATTTCTGTACGGACAGAAATAGGGAAAAGAACCGTCGGACACCCTTCCGATCGGGTTTCCGAACCTTCCTGTTCGAGCGGACGATTTAGCAAACAGCGTTTTTAATAAAATTACATCTCCGCTCTCAACAAACGGCACAAGGGGATTCCCCTTGTGAATCCCCGTTCGTATAGTCTTACAGTGTATTAAGCTATATGGCACATATAGCTTAATAAAAACCTAAAGCTTTAATATCCCCGTAATGCTTTACGGGTATTAAAGCTTTTTATAAAAATCCTTAATTATCTTTATTCCTGCAATAATTCCAAGCTGAAAATAAATGCTTTCAAGGCGCGTTTCCCTATATGCTATCTCACCGAAAAACTTATCCTGCATTTTCTTATCGGGAAAGTATTTGTTTAATATTTTTGTCGTATCGTTTTCAATCTCCCGCATTTCGCTTTCTAAATCGATTTCTTTATTTTCGCTTATAATCTCGCCGTTTCCTAAAATGTAATCGCTGATTTCAGAAAGATTGCAGCGCTTTATAATATTTTTTATTTGCATAATTTCACCTATAAAGGAAAGTAATATACATACAGTATAGCATTCATTTGAATGCGTGTCAAGCATTTGTTTAAATGCTGTGTTATAATTTGTGTAAATAAAAAAGGATTTGTATAATTATGAAAAATTATAATGATATGCTGAAAGACCTTAGAATAGACAACGATTACAAGCAGGAAGACGTTGCAAAAGAGCTGAAAATAACCCGTCAGCAGTACCAACTGTATGAAAGCGGGAAAAGGCAATTTAAGGTGGAACACATTATAAAGCTTTGTAAATTTTATAATGTATCTTCGGACTATGTTTTAGGTCTGCCGGAAAATTTGCCGTTTCCGAAAAGATAATATTTTTGCGCTTGTTAAAAAAGGAACGGATTGCCGCGCACCTAATGGTGCTCGCAATGACGAGGGGGTGTAGAAACGGATTGCCGCGTACCTTGCTCACTCTTGCGGTACCCAAAAGTTGTTATTCGCTTGGAGCGCGAACAACTTTTGACCGCGGCGCCCGCCGTCACTTGCAATGACAAAATATTTATATAACACACAAAAAAGCTTTAACACCCCGTAAATAAAACGGCTGTGTTAAAGCTCTTGTTTTTATAATTCCGCATTCCGAATTACGAATTCCGCATTATTTAGTAGAGCTTAACCTCGCTCCAAAGGGTTTCGTAATAGGTTCTTATATCGCTTTTAATATCGTGATAATACTGTACCTTGGGCATATCGCTTTCATCGGGGTAAAGAATTTTATTTTGATAATAGCAATAGTCCTTATTGTTTACAACCGCGGTGTTAGGCGAGGCATAGCCTAAATATTCGGCGTTTGCGGTGGCAATGTCCGGCTCTAACAAAAAGTTAATATACATAAGCGCCGCGTCTACATTTTTGGCGTTTTCGGGTATGCATACAGAGTCTACAAATATATTCGTTCCCTCTTCGGGGTAGAAGAATTTAAGGCTTTCGTTGCTTTCAAGCATTGTAAGGTAGTCGCCCGCGTAATACGGCGCAACAGACGCTTCGCCCGTTTCCATTTTGCTGAAAATTTCGTCCATAACGTAAGACTGAAGATTTTTCTTCCCCTTTTTAAGCAGATCCGCCGCGGCGTCCCAATCCGCCTTGTTTTCGGTGTTGAGATCCTGTCCCAAAATCATTTGGGCGGTCATAAACGCGTCGCGCGAGTTATCAAAGTTAAGCGCCATATCCTTGTACTTTTCGTCCCACAGCACCTTCCAGGAATGCTCTATATCGCCGCCGGTAAGCTCTTCATTATAAATAATGCCTACCATACCCACGTTATAGGGCACGCTGTATTCTTCGTTTTCGTCGAAGAAAAGCCCTTTGTATTTTTCGTCTATAAGGTCGTAGTTAGATATTTTTGAAATATCGATCTTTTGCAGCATATTCTCGTTTTTAAGGCGCTCTATCATATAATCCGAAGGGATTATTATATCATAGCTTACGCCGCCGCTTTTAAGCTGGGAATACATAGTTTCGTTGCTTACATAATTTAAGTATTTAACCTTAATGCCCGTAAGCTTTTCGAATTCCTTGTTAACGTCCATAGAGCCATCTTCGCCGTCTGATATATATTCGCCCCAGTTGTAGACCGTAAGGGTTGTGCCCTTAAGGCTTTGGTCGAAATCTGCGCGCAGGTTAAGCTCTTTATATTTGTATCCGCAACCGGTAAGGGAGGCGGCAACGGTAATTACAAGCGATAATATTAAAGCAGCTGTTTTTTTCATTTATCTAAATCCTTTCTTTCTTAAAGCAGGCTATTGTTCGGTAAACGTTTTGTTTAAAGCCCTTTTCTCTGATTTTGATTGCAGTACATTATAAAGTATTAACAGCACAAACACAGTTATGAAAATAAGGGTTGAAAGGGCGTATGTGTCCGGCGTTACGGTTTTTTTGGTCATAGTATAGATCAGTATCGGCAATGTTTGATAATGCCCGCAGGTGAAATAGCTTATAACAAAATCGTCAAGCGATAATGTAAACGCCATTATAAAGCCTGTTACAATTCCCGTTGAAATTGAGGGCAGTATAACCTTGAAAAACGCCTTAACGGGAGTACAGCCGAGGTCCATTGCGGCTTCGGGCAAGTGCGGATCCGTTCCGTTAAGCCGCGGTATGACCGAAAGTATAACATACGGCAGGTTAAAGGTTATGTGCGCTATAAGCACCGTTGCAAAACCTAACGATTCGTTAAGGCCTAACAGCTTGCCTGCAAAAATAAACAGCAGCATAAGCGAAATGCCTGTAACAATATCGGCGTTCATCATGGGTATTTGGGTTACGGACATAACAATCTTTTTTGAAATTTTGTTTCTTATCGCGGTTATGCCCACCGCCGCCGCAGTGCCCAGCACCGTAGATATAACAGCCGAAAGCACGGCTACTATAAGCGTATGCTCAAGCGCGGTCATCATAGCGGTGTTTGAAAGCAGCCCCTCGTACCACCTGGTCGAAAAGCCGTTCATAACCCAAACGCTGCGCGAAGAGTTGAAAGAGAATATTATCATAACTGCAACGGGCGCGTAAAGGAAAAGTATTATAAGCGCCACATATATACGGGAAAGTATTTTCACATCAACACACCCCCGTCTTCACCGTCTGAAAATCTGTTCATTATAAAAAGACAGATTAAAATCATAACCATAAGCACAAGCGATATTGCCGAGGCAACGTTATAATACGCAGGGCCTAAGTTAAAGAAATATTCGATCGTATCGCCTATAAGCATTGTTTTGTTGCCGCCTAATTTTTGCGAGATGTAAAATGTGCTTACAGACGGCACAAACACCATTGTTATACCCGAAATAACGCCGGGCTTTGTAAGCGGAAATATAACCCTTTTAAACTTTGTAAACGAATTTGAGCCTAAATCCTCCGCCGCCTCTAACAGCGATTTATCAAGCTTTGACATTACCGAGTAAATAGGAAGTATCATATACGGAATAAAATCGTACACCATTCCGAGAATTACCGCCCCCGGCGTGTTTATAAGCTTTAAGGGCTTTAAGCCTATGCTTTTTAAAAACGTGTTTATAAGGCCTGTGTTTGCAAGAATGGTTATCCACGAATAGGTACGTATAAGAAAGTTCATCCACATAGGGATCATAACTATCATAAAAAGCATACGCTGAGAGGAAACCTTAAGCTTTGTCATAAAATACGCCATAGGGTAAGCCAACAAAAGCGTAACGGCGGTTGAAATTACGGCGTAAAGTATCGATATGCCGAACGCCTTTTTATACTGCCCGATAGCGCTTAGGTTTGAAAGGGTGAAAACGCCGTTTTGGTCGGTTAAGGCAAAGTAAAACATAATTACAAGCGGCACCACGATAAATATTGCCGACCACACAATATAAGGCGAGGCGACCAGCTTGTTTCCGAACGTTCTTTTGTTCACTGCCTATTCCTCCTCTGTAATATCAGAGAGGTGGTCTATTTCCTCGCTGTAAGAGGAATAATCGCCGTAAAGCCCCGAATATTTGGATTTTTTCATTATGTGAATTGCGTCCGGCTCGATATAAAGCCCTACGCTGTCGTTAACAAAATGCTCGTCCGTGGTTTGTATCATCCACTTAAAGCCGCCTATATCCACTATTATTTCGTAATGAACGCCGAGAAACGCAACCGAGGTAACAACGCCCTTTAGCATTCCCTTTTCGGGCGGTACTATATCCACGTCTTCGGGACGTACCACAACGTCTACCGCCTCGTTTTCCGAAAAGCCTTTATCAAGGCAGTCAAACTCGGCGCCCGAAAACGAAACGTAAAGATCGCGCAGCATAACGCCGTCTACAATATTCGATTCGCCTATAAAATCCGCAACAAAGGCGTTTTGCGGCTCGTTATATATATCCTTAGGGGTGCCTACCTGCTGAATTTTGCCCCCGTCCATAACCACCACGCGGTCCGACATGGTAAGCGCCTCTTCCTGATCGTGGGTTACAAAAACAAAGGTTATGCCCAATTGCTGCTGAATTTTTTTAAGCTCCTTTTGCATATCCTTGCGAAGCTTTAAATCAAGCGCGGCAAGCGGCTCGTCAAGCAGTAAAACCTTAGGGTGGTTTGCAATGGCGCGCGCTATCGCAACGCGCTGCTGCTGACCGCCCGAAAGGGTGTCTACGTGGCGCTTTTCAAGCCCCGTAAGGTTTACAAGGCGCAGCATTTCCGCAACCTTTTCTCGAATCTCCTTTTCGGGGCGTTTTTTAATGCGCAGCCCGAATGCGATGTTTTCATACACGTTAAGGTGCGGAAACAGCGCATAACGCTGAAAAATGGTGTTCACCTGACGCTTATACGCCGGAACACCATTTATTTTTTTGCCCTCAAACAAAATATCGCCGCCGTCCGGCTCCAAAAAGCCGGCTATAAGGCGCAGCGTGGTGGTTTTGCCACAGCCTGAGGGACCGAGGAGCGTTATAAACTCCTTATCCTTAATCTCAAGGTCAAGCCCGTCTAAAACCTGCTCGCCGTCAAATGCGACCGATACGTTTTTAAGCTCTACAATATTTTCTTTTTCCATAAAGCATCCCCCTTTGTTCAACACTCAAGTGCCGACACAAGAATAATTTTTCCCTGTGCGATACCCGCAGTCTCTTCGTAATATGCCCTGAACAAAGGGTTTTTCATAGTTTTCCAAAGTCCTCTGACCCGAAACTACGGCATAAAATCTGAGGCTGCTCTCTACACAGATGCTTAATATTTAGTTGTTCGCCTAACTAAGTATTGACTATACTATGAAACCCTTTAAATGTCAAGTGTTTTTTGCGATTTTTCAACATTTTTCTATCAAAAAATATGCTGTGTTTTAAGAAACTCGCTAATGCTCGTTTTTACTCGCTTTTTCTAACGTTTGCTCACTTTTTGTAAAAATAAATTTTTTTGTGAAATTTATAAAATTATTGATAATTCGCCGCATACGGGTATGTATTTCTTGACATATTGCTTGTCGGGTGGTAAAATTAACAGGATAAATCACTTATCCGGCGGTTTCCCGCCGTTTTTTGTGACAGCCCCGAAGCGCGCGCTTATGGCGAAGCGCGGCGCATAGCGGTTGATTATATCACGGGGGATATATACGCGGCTCCCGTTTACATTCTATATCCCGTTTAAGGGAAAGTCAGATGAAAAATCCGCGTTTTATTATACAGGAGGTTAATAAGAAGTATGCCGGCTATATTATATGTTATTTTAGCTGTCATCGCCGTTGTTCTTGCCGTGGCCGGTTTTTTTGCCGGCTCGGCTTACCGCCGCAAATCGGCAGAGGCCGCAATAGGCTCAGCCGAGGACGAGGCTAAACGCATTTTAAACGACGCGATGAAAACCGCAGAAGCAAAGAAAAAAGAAGCTTTGGTAGAAGCAAAGGACGAAATTCACCAGATGCGCCAAGAGGCGGAACGCGATATACGCGAGCGCCGCAGCGACGTTCAGCGTCAGGAGCACCGCCTTCAGCAAAAGGAAGAAACCTTAGACCGCAAAACCGATAATCTTGAAGCAAAGGAAGAAAAGCTTGCCGCGCGTTCAAAGGAGATCGAGGCAAGAATTGAGGAATGCGATAAGATCAAGCAAAGCCAAATGGATATGCTTGAAAAAATTTCTGGCTACAGCAAGGAACAGGCAAAGGCGCATTTGCTTGAGCTGCTTGACGGCGAGCTGACTCACGAAAAAGCCGTTAAGATCCACGATTACGAGCAAAGGCTCAAAGAGGAATCGGACGCGATTGCCAAAAACGTTATAGGCCACGCAATTCAGCGCTGCGCCGCCGATCATTCCTCTGAAATGACCGTTTCGGTAGTGGCTCTTCCGAACGACGAAATGAAGGGCAGAATTATAGGAAGAGAGGGGCGCAACATTCGCGCGCTTGAAACCGCTACGGGCGTTGATCTTATAATAGACGACACACCCGAAGCCATCACCCTTTCAAGCTTTGACCCGATAAGGCGCGAAATCGCGCGCGTGACCCTTGAAAAGCTTATACTTGACGGACGTATCCACCCCGCAAGAATCGAAGAGACCGTTGCAAAGGCAACCGCCGAGGTTGAGGCTACGATCAAACGCGAGGGCGAGCGCGCAATGATAGACGCAGGTATACATAACCTGCACCCCGAACTTATAAAGCTGCTCGGTAAGCTGCATTACCGAACAAGCTACGGTCAGAACGTGCTTAACCACTCGCTTGAGGTTTGCCACCTTTCCGGCCTTATGGCGGCGGAGCTTGGGGCGGACGTAACCCTTGCAAAGCGCGCCGGTCTTCTTCACGATATAGGCAAGGCGCTTGACCACGAGCAGGAGGGCACGCACATTCAGCTTGGCGTTGAGGTTGCCAAAAAGTATAAGGAAAGCGAAACGGTTATCCACGCTATCCACGCTCATCACGGCGAGGTTGAGGCCAAAAACGTTATCGCCTGCATCGTTCAGGCAGCGGACGCAATTTCCGCCGCAAGACCGGGCGCCAGACGTGAAAATATCGAAAACTATATCAAACGTCTTGAAAAGCTTGAGGAAATCGCCAATTCCTTCAGCGGCGTTGAAAGCTCATACGCAATACAGGCGGGCCGCGAGGTGCGCATAATCGTTAAGCCGGACGCGGTAACGGACGATCAGATGGTGCTTATGGCTCACGATATTTCCGCACGTATCGAAAACGAGCTTGAATATCCGGGGCAGATAAAGGTAAACGTAATAAGGGAAAGCCGCGCGGTGGATTACGCGAAATAAAGGCTTTATTGACAAATTGAGGGCTGTTTTTACAGCCCTTTTGTTATGCACGAAAGCCTTTGCTGTCATTGCAATTGCGCCCCCTCGTCATTGCGAAGCCGTGTAACGGCTGTGGCAATCCGTTTCTCTTTCAAGGGTATTACGGATTCTTTCACGCTTCGCGTTCAGAATGACACGCCGTTTAGTTATTGCGAATACTTACGGCGCGCGGTTATACTTTCGTTCCCCCCTTGTCATTGCGAGCGAGCAAAGCGAGCGCGGCAATCCGCCTCCCCCGTAGCAATCCGCTCCCTGCGCCCTTACATAACGGCTTTTCTTTACCTTATAATAAAACAGGAGTTCAAAAGGTGTACCTTTTGAACTCCTTATTTTTTACCTTATTTTACCACTAGAAAGCCTGTTTTGCAATACTTTTTTGCGATTTTCGGTCTTTAAAGGCTTAAAAACGGTTGATTTTTTTAATTTGGGACTTATGTCAAAAGGTACACCTTTTGAGAAATATGGAATGTATTGTTAGTGCTGTGAAAAGTAAAAATTTGAAAATCGAGGTTTGGGCAAAAGAACCTGACGGAAAGGTGATTTTAAATGATTAAAAAGAAAACGGTAAAAAAACTGCTAAGCACTATGCTTTGCATCATTATAATTGCGTCATATTTTGTCTCTCTTAATGCATTTGCGGCAGAGAAAACAGGAATAACCGGTGGTTGTATGTGGGAACTTGACGGCACTGTACTTACAATTAGTAGCAATGTCGATGGCGGTGGGAGAATGTATGACTTTGACAAATCTACCGCTCCATGGGGCAAGGATGTATCTAAAGTAATAATCAAATCTAATGTTAAAAACATCAGCGCATTTGCTTTTTCAAAATGCAAAAATCTCAAAAGCATAACAATATCCGATAGTGTTGTGAGTATAAGCGATCTTGCATTTCAGGATTGCGGTAGCCTTGAAAGTATTATAGTTGATAAACGTAATTCGGTATATCATAGTAAAGGCAATTGCCTTATTAAGACAAAAACAAAGGAATTGATTGTAGGTTGTAATAACAGTCGCATACCTTCAAATGGTACTGTTACAAGAATAGCTGACGGAGCTTTTAGAGGTTGTACCGGTCTGAAAAGTATAACAATACCAGACAGCATTACAGCTATAGGTGTAGGTGCTTTTGAAGGATGTGATAATCTTACAAGTATAACAATAGATGGTAGTGTTACAAATATAGAGAATTATACCTTTAGAGGTTGTGCAAGACTTGTAAATGTAACACTACCCAATAGTGTTACAAGTATAGGAAAATATGCATTTAGCGATTGCAAGAGTTTAAAAAATTTGATATTACCAAACGAACTTACGACTGTAAATAGTTATGCATTTACTAATTGTGCCGGTATAACGGATATAACAATTCCTAATAAAGTTACACAGATTGCAAATAATGCATTTTCCAATTGTGTTGGACTTAAAAGTGCAATTATCAATAATGGAGTTATAAGTATAGGTGAGAGTGCGTTTTACGGTTGCAGTAGCCTAACAAACATAATTATACCAAACACCGTTGAATGTGTAAAATGTTATACGTTTTATGGTTGTGTCGGTTTAACAAGCATAACTATACCAGATGGCGTTAAAATTTTAGAGCATGATTCATTTTATGGCTGTACCGGTCTGACAAATATAACTATACCAAGTAGTATCGAAAATATAGAATACAATGCATTTTATGGTTGTAATAACATTAAAAGTATTACGGTGGATAAGAGTAATACAACATATCAAAGCGACGGAAATTGTATAATAGAGGTTAACACAAAAGAATTAGTACTCGGTTGCAAAAACAGTGTTATTCCTACAGATGGTAGTGTCAAAACTATACGATCCGGTGCATTTGGCGGTTCAGGGCTTACAAATATATTTATACCAAGCAGCATCATTAGTATAGAAAGCAGAGCTTTTTCAGGGTGTGATAATCTAAAAAGTATTACAGTTGATAAGGAAAACCCGACATACCAAAGCAACGGAAACTGTATAATAAATGTTAACATAAAAGAATTAGTTGTCGGTTGCAAGAACAGTATCATTCCTACAGATGACAGTGTTAAATATATAGGTGCTTATGCATTTTATAATTGTAAGGGGCTTACAAATATATCAATAAACGATAATATTGTGTCAATAGGCGCATATGCATTCTCCTGTTGTGAAAATCTTGTAAGCTTAGTAATACCTAATAGTGTTACAAGTGTAGATGAAGGGGCATTTGAAAACTCAAAAAATGTAAATATCAAGATGCCGGACAACATTTCATATGTGGGACAAAGGGCATTTGCCGGTTGTACCGGTCTTAAGAGTGTTACGGTGCCTGCCGGCGGTTTAATAAAGTATCGTGCATTTTTCGGATGTACGGGGCTTGAAAATGTGACTCTTAGCCAAGACAAATATGGAAATGCGCCAATTATAGAGGAGTATGCTTTTGATGGTTGCAAGAATCTTATAAGCATTACTATGCCCGGCAATGTAACAAACATAGGCGAGCAAGCCTTCAGAGGTTGCAATATAAAAAAATTAAACATCTTAAAAGGAACAAAAAAAGTTACAAAAGAAATAGTATTGTGGAAGGACACATTGGAAGAGGTTGATATTCCCGAAAGTGTAGAGTATATCTATTCAGGAGCTTTTGCCGGTTGCAAAAACCTTACAAGTGTAACCTTATCGGACAGCGTCATCGGTATAGCCGAATACGCATTTTCCGGTTGTGAAAAGCTTAAAGATATAAAAATGTCTAACAATTTAATATATATAGGCAAGTATGCATTTTGGGGCTGTACTGGGCTTATAAGTATAACAATACCGAGCAGTGTCACACATATTTACTCTGGAGCCTTTTATGAATGCAGCGGATTAGCAGAAGTACATATAAGCGATATAGCAAAATGGTGTACAATCAATTTTGAGAGTAACCCTCTTCGGTATGCAAAAGATCTGTACTTAAACGGTGAAAAAATCACAGAGCTTTCTATTCCCGATGGTGTTATAGGCATAAGTAAATCAGCATTTAGTGGTTGCACAGCGATTACAAGTATAACTATACCTGACAGCGTTACAAGTATAGGTGAGTCTGCATTTTACAACTGCAGTAGCCTTACATGTGTAACAATCCCCGATAGTGTGACAAGTATAGATGATTATGCTTTTTATAACACGCCGGAGCTGGTGATATATACAATAGAGAATTCCGTAGCACATGAATATGCAAAGCTGAATAATATCAAAGTATATTTAACAAAAATTACTCGTTATATTCCTTCGCCGAATATTGAGTACATACAAAAGAATGGTCATAGTTCGGTAAAAATCACTCTACAGGCTATCACGAATTATGAATATAAGTGTAATGACGGCAAGTGGCAAAAAAGTAATGTTTTTGACAACTTATCTTTTGATAAGAATTATACATTTTATCAAAGGCTCGGTAAGACAAATGAAAATGTTGAAAGTTCACCGAGTTGTGCGAAAACAATATACATAAAAAAGGCTAATATTGATGTTCCACCAACTCCTACCGTTTTAAGCAAAACTGCGAACAGCGTAACACTTAAAGACATAAGCGGCTATGAATACAGCGCCGACGGCAAGGTATGGCAAAAGAGCAATGTGTTTACGGGGCTTAGCGAGGATACCGAATATACATTTTATCAGAGGATTGCCGAAACAGATACAACATATGTTTCTGAGAGCAGCGCACCGCTGAAGGTCAAAACCGATAAATCTTACACCCCCGGCGACTTAGACGGGGACGAGGGTATAACGGACAGCGACGTGCTGTACCTGCTTAAGCATACGTTCCGTCCCGAAAAGTATCCGGTAAATCAGCCGTGCGATTATAACGGCGACGGGGAAATAACCGACGCGGACGCGGTATATCTGTTAAAGCATATTTTCAGACCTGAAAAATATCCGTTAACAAAATAAAAAGGGGTTATAACAATGAAAAAGATAATATCATTATTAGCGGCATTATGTTTAATTGTCTCATTTGCGGTTCCGGCAAGCGCGGCAGGGTTTGCGGTAAGCCTTTCGCCCTCTAAAAACGATGTAAGCGCGGGGGATACCGTAACCTTTACCGTCTCGTTAAGCGGGGCGGGCAGGGGCACCTCCGGATATATAGAGGTGGCGGCAAGCAGTAATTTTGAACTGATTTCGGGAAAATTCCTGACCGCAAACACCCAAATGGCAGACTTTGACAAAAACACAAGCGACGGAACCGTTATGTATAACGGCGAAAGCGATCCGAACGGAGCTTTCTGCGAATTTGTGTTAAAGGCAAAAACAGCGTCGAAAACCGCGCAGAACGTTTCGGTTACCGTGGATATAAGAAACGGCTCGTCGCTCCTCGGCAGCGTTAAGGCAAGCAAAGACATTAAAATTATATGCGCAAGCCACACCTTCGGTTCTTACACAAAGGTAAACGACGGCACACACAAGCGCGTATGCTCTGTCTGCGGATATGAGGAAACAAAAAATCACACTTGGGACGGCGGTACGGTTACAAAACAGGCAAGCTGCAAGGAAAGCGGCACAAAACATTTCACCTGCACTGCCTGCGGCGCCGCAAAGGACGAAACAATAGCCAAAACAAACAGCCATAGCTGGGGCGGCTATAAAGTAACGCAAAATCCCGGCTGCACAACCTCCGGAACGCAGACGCGCACCTGCTCTGTCTGCAGCAAAAGCGAAACTCAGCCCATAAACGCAACAGGGCACAGTATGGGAGCGTGGTCGCAAAGCAAGGCTCCCACCTGCACCGCCGCAGGCGAAGAAAAGCGCAGCTGCTCAAAGTGCGGCCATACCGAAACAAAGGCAATAAACGCCTTGGGCCACAGCTTTTCAAATCCTACCGTTACAAAAGCGCCCACCTGTACCGAAACGGGCGTTGAATCGGGCAAATGCACCCGCTGCGGTCAGACTACAACCAACGCAATAAAGGCAAAGGGACATAAATTCGGCGCGTGGGAGGATACAAAGCCCGCCACCTGTACCGAGGGCGGAATAAAGGAACGCAAGTGCGCCGACTGCGGCGCTTCGGAAACCAATGCGACCGAGGCATTGGGCCACGATTTTGAAAACCCCACAATAGTAAAGGCGGCTACCATAAGCGAAACGGGACTTAAAGAGGGTAAATGCAGGCGCTGCGGCGAGACCGCAAGCGAGGTTATACCCTGCACCGCGCAGGACGAGGCGACAGGTACGCTGTTTGAGACGAGCGAGGGCGTGTTTGCCGCAGGAACGCAATTGTCGGTTGAGGAAATAAAAACCGATAACCCAACCTTTGCTTCGGCAAAAAACATACTTAAAGATATATGTAATGAATTTAAGCTTTATAATATTAAGGCTTTATTAGACGGCGCCGAGGTAACGCCCACCGGCGAGATCACCGCAACATTTAATATACCTGAGGGTTACGGCAGGGACATTGCGCTTTACATTATAAAGGCGGACGGCACAAGCGAAAGGCTTGACTGCGATATTTCCGAGGACGGCAAAACGCTTTCCGCCAAGCTTACCGCGCTCGGCGATTACGCAATATGCAAATTAGGCGGCGGGGACAAATCTGCTGTAGAAAGCGCACCGGCAGACAAGGCAGAGAAAGCCAAAAGCAACACGGCGTTATACATAATAATAACAGCGGCGGCGGTGATCGTTATAGGCGGCGGAACGGCGGCGTTTATAATAATTAAAAAGAAAAGGCAATAAAACAAACGGGGCTGTACGGTACAGCCCCTTGTTTATACCTATAAATAGTCATTGCACGTAAGCAAAGCAAGCGCGGCAATCCGTTTCCCCACACCCTTGTCATTGCGAAGGTGCGGGTGTCCGGTGGACACCTCTGCAAAGCAGAAGCACCGACCGAGCCGGCAGGCGAGATTTGTAAACGGCTGTGGCAATCCGTTTCTCTTTTAAGGAGATTACGGATTCTTTCGCGCTATGCGCTCAGAATGACAAACTATTTTGTCATTGCGAGTGACGTTGCGAGCGCCTGCGGTGCAGGAAAAAGCGAGCAAAAGGAAGCGCCGCGGTCAAAAGTTGTTCGCGCTCCAAGCGAATAACAACTTTTGGGCACCGCAAGAGTGAGTTAGGTGCGCGGCAATACGTTCTTTTCCCCTGTACAAAAGAAATTTTTATAAATCAAACAGAAAAAACAATTGCAAAAACGGTCCGCAAATGCGTATATAGCCTTGGTTTCTACAATATATAGTGCTTTTCGAGCGGCTTTGACAACAAGCCGAAAAAACTTTTAAAAAACTTTAAAAAAAGTGTTGACAAAGGGGAGTGGATGTGGTATTATAAT
>ERZ808240.1420-NODE-1420-length-29868-cov-5.915507_pt1 | contig 29868 bp, 26 predicted proteins | sample MGYA00521084_ERZ808240 | MGnify/ENA primary metagenome ERZ808240 (study PRJEB31516, sample SAMN03275571) | gut metagenome | biome: mammalia-associated habitat; material: feces | host: Papio cynocephalus | place: Kenya | collected 2012-08-06 ... | reverse complement strand
AGTTCACCGACATCAATTACCTTGTGGCAAGCCGTGAGGACAAGGAGCAGATGTTTCTTGCCTATTCGGAGCTGCTGAACAGTCTGGATTCCGGGGCGACGACGAAGATCACCATCAATAACCGCAGGCTGAACCGGGCAAATTTTGAGCAGTCGATCTTGATGCCCATGCGGGGCGATGCCTGCGATGTGTACCGCCGGGAATACAATCAAATGCTGCTGGACAAAGCCACCGGCGCCAACGGCATCATTCAGGAGAAATATATCACGGTGTCGGTCTGCAAGAAGGACATTGAAGAAGCCCGCACCTACTTTGCCCGGATCGGCGCTGACCTGATCGCCCATTTTGCCGCCCTTGGCTCCAAGTGTACCGAGCTGGACGCCGCCGAAAAGCTGCGGGTGCTCCACGACTTCTACCGTCAGGGCGAAGAAGCGGCGTTTCATTTTGACCCGCAGGACATGATGCGCAAGGGGCACGATTTCAAGGACTATATCTGCCCCGACTCTTTGGAGAAAAGCAGCGACTGCCTGAAGCTGGGCGAGAAATACTGCCGAGTCCTGTTTTTGAAGGACTACGCTTCATATATCAAAGACAGCATGGTTACAGAGCTGACCGACTTCAACCGAAATATGATGCTGTCGATCGATGTTGTGCCGATCCCTACCGATGAAGCCGTGCGGGAGGTAGAAAATCGTCTGCTCGGCATCGAAACCAACATCACCAACTGGCAGCGCAGACAGAACGCCAACAACAATTTCTCCGCTGTCGTGCCCTATGATATGGAGCTCCAGCGCAAAGAGAGCAAGGAGTTTCTGGATGACCTGACCACGAGGGATCAACGGATGATGCTTGCCGTTATTACGATGGTCATTACCGCCGACGACAAAAAGCAGCTCGACAGCGACACCGAAACGGTGCTTGCTGTGGCACGAAAGCATATGTGTCAGCTTGCCGTGCTGAAATTTCAGCAGTTCGACGGGCTGAACACCGTTCTTCCCATCGGCACACGGAAGATCAATGCGTTCCGCACCCTCACCACCGAGAGCCTTGCGGTGTTCATGCCTTTTAAGGTGCAGGAAGTACAGGACAAGGGTGGCATTTACTTCGGGGAGAACGCCATCTCCCACAACCTCATTATGTGCAACAAGGCAAATCTTCTGAACCAGTCGGCATTTCTGCTGGGTGTGCCCGGTTCGGGCAAATCGTTCAGCGCCAAGGAGTTGATCGCATTTCTTATTCTCAACACCACCGATGATGTGCTGGTCTGTGATCCGGAAAACGAATTTGGTGCGCTGGCGGCGGCTCTGGGCAAGGAAACGGCGACCGTCATTCATATGGCGGCAGGCGGCAAAGACCGTTTGAACGCCATGTATATGGTAGACGGCTACGGCGAGAACAACCCCATCGTGGAGAAATCGCAGTTCATCATGTCCCTTGTGGAGCAGATCGACAAGGCCGGTGTCGGCCCGCAGCAGAAATCCATCATCGACCGCTGTACGGCGCTGGTGTATCAGGATGCCGAGCGGACGGGCAAGCCCGCCACGCTCTGCGACCTGCGAAACAAGCTGTTGGAACAGCCCGAAGAAAAGGCAAAGGAGATCGCCTTGTCGCTGGAGCTGTTCACCACCGGCTCACTGGATATTTTCGGACACGAAAGCACCGTTGACCTCGATAAGCGTATCGTCGTATTCGATATTCACGGCCTTGGCGAGCAGCTGAAGCCTACGGGGCTGCTGGTGATCACCGACACCATCCTTAACCGTGTCACCCTCAACTGGAAGAAGGGCAAGCGCACCCACATCTTCATCGACGAATTTCATGTTGTTTTTGAAAATGAGCAGAGCGGCATTTTCTTCAATTCCGCATGGCGGCAGTTCCGTAAGCGCAACGGCTATCCCACTGCCATCACGCAGAATGTGGAATACCTGCTGGATTCCGTGCAGGCAAGCACGATGCTCTCCAACTCCGAGTTTGTGGTCATGCTCAATCAGGCGTTTTCCGACCGTGCCAAGCTCTCGAAGCTCCTGAACATTTCCGACGAGCAGATGAGCTATGTCACCAATGCCGACGCAGGCTGTGGGCTGATCAAGTACGGCTCGGCACTGGTGCCGTTTATCAACCGTTTTCCCAAAGACACCGAGCTTTACCGCTTGATGACGACGCGCCCCGGCGAGGGTGTGTTCGGCAGCGGAAACGCATCTTAAAGGAGACCATATATGAAAAGCAAATATCTGATGATCGGGGCGGCCGTATGTGCCGCCCTTTTCCTTTTCTCCGGCGTTATGCTCTGTCGGCAGTATGCGGACGAAAAGCAGAGCACCGAAGCCTTTGAACAGGTCGCCGCACTGGTGGAAACCGAACCGGCTCCCGCCGACACGCCGCAGGAAACCGAGCCGCTGCCGGAGCTGACGGCATTTGAAAAATACCGGGTGGTACAGGAGCAGAACAGCGACTTTGTAGGCTGGCTCTCCATCCCCGGCACGAATATCGACTATCCCGTGATGCAGACCGTGGACAAGCCGAATTACTATCTGAAACGGGGCTTTGACAAGCAGCACAGCGATTACGGCGTGCCCTATGTGCAGGAAAACTGCGACCTTGCGTTGTCCGACAACTGCGTGATCTACGGCCACCACATGAACAACGGGACGATGTTTGCCGATCTCTGCAAATACGAAAGCGAGGACTTTTATCAGGAGCACAAGACAATCCATTTTAACACGCTGTCCGGCTTTGGTGAATATGAGGTCGTGGCGGTGTTCAAGACCGTTGCCTATTCCGAGCAGGGCTTTAAGTATTACCACTTCACCCGTGCGGAATCGGCAGAGGATTTTGACGCCTATATCGCCCAATGCAAGGCCCTTTCCCTCTACAACACCGGCGTTACGGCGGAATACGGCGATAAGCTGATCACGCTCTCTACCTGCGAATACAGCCGCAAAAACGGGCGCATGGTCGTTGTCGCCAAGCGGATCGCCGCACCTTCTGCGGAGGTGGGCAGCGATGAAGCCTGAAAAATATGTGGTGTCGCTTTCGGGCGGCAAGGATTCTACGGCGATGCTCCTGCGTCTGCTGGAAGAAAAGCGCCCCGTTGACCTGATCCTCTTTTGCGACACAGGGCTGGAATTTCCGCAGATGTACGAGCATCTTGCCCGTTTGGAGGCGTATATCGGCAGACCTATTACTCGGCTGAAAGCGGAGCACGATTTTGAATACTACTTCCTGCACTACACGCCGAAACGGAAAAATCCTTCCTTGGAGCAGTACAGCGGCATGAGCTGGGCAGGCCCGCGCAACCGCTGGTGTACGGGCATCCTCAAAACCCGTGTGGTGGACGCCTATCTGAAAGACTTGCGGGAGAGCTACTCGGTCATTGAGTATGTCGGTATCGCCGCCGACGAGCCGAAGCGGATCAAGGACAAGACCTATCCTCTCGCAGAATGGGGTATGACGGAAAAGGACTGTCTGGCCTACTGCTATGAACGGGGCTTTGATTGGGGTGGTCTGTATGAGATATTCCACCGGGTTTCCTGCTGGTGCTGTCCTCTGCAAAGTATGGACGAGCTGCGAAAGCTGTACCGGCATTTCCCAGACCTCTGGCGGCAGCTCGAAAGATGGGACGATGCCACTTGGCGTACCTTTATCAAGGGGTATTCCGTCCGTGACCTTGCCGCTCGTTTCGACTTTGAAGAACGATGGCAAAAAGCCGGTGGGAATATCCGCAGCCGTGCGTTTTATGCGGCGATGCGGGAAGAGATCCAGCAGCGCAGAACGGAGGTGAAGCCATGCCTGACATCAAGACGAGAGATGTGGTCAAGGGAACGGTAAAGGTGATCGACAAATCAGCGGTGGCCGCCGAGCGGATGAAGGATGCCTATGTCCGCACCAAGGACAAGGCGGAGCACGGTGTTTTTGCGGGGGAATCCTCTCCCGAAGAATACACTGCCGACCGCACCTTGACAGGGACGGAAACGGCAGCACACGAAGCCGCCCACGGGCTGGATAAGGCCGGCCGCAAGGGTATAAAAACCACCAAGGAAAATATCTCCAAGGCAAAGGACTATTTTCAGCGGAGAAAGACCGACTTGCCGAAAAAGCAGGCGAAGGATGCCATGCGGCAAGTGCGCCGCTCTGCCGATACTACGCAAAAGACGATCAAAACGGTGGATCGCAGCGGCAAGGCCATCAAACAGACGGCAAAATCCACGGGCAAAGCGGCGGTCAAGACCACGCAAAAAACCATCAAGACCGCCGAGCAGACCGCCCGGACGACCATAAAAACAACGCAGGCTGCGGCAAAAACGGCACAGAAAACCGCACAGGCTACGGCAAAAGCCGCCAAAACTGCGGCACAGACCGCCCGTGCAGCAGCAAAGGCAACTGCGGCAGGCATTAAGGCGGCGGTCAAGGCTGCCGCTGCCGCCGTCAAAGCCATCATTGCCGGAACAAAGGCGCTGATTGCTGCCATTGCCGCGGGCGGCTGGGTTGCGGTAGTCATCATCCTTGTGATGTGCGTGATCGGGCTGATCGCCGGCTCTTGCTTCGGCATCTTTTTCTCCGGCGAGGACAGCGGCACGGGACAGACCATGCGGCAGGCCGTGCAGGAGATCAACGCCGACTATCAATCGCAGATCGACACCACAAGGGCAAATCTCACCTATGACGAGCTGGAAATGTCCGGCTCCCGTGCGGTTTGGCCAGAGGTGCTGGCGGTGTATGCGGTGAAAACCACCACCGATCCCGACGATCCGCAGGAGGTCGCCACGGTGGACGATGCCAAGAAAGCCATCCTCAAAGATATTTTTTGGCAGATGAACGAGCTATCTTCCCGCACCGAGAGCAAGACCGAGGAAATTATCACCGAAACCGACGACGGTCATGGGAACATCGTGGAAACCACCACAACGGTCACGCGCACCTACCTTTATATCACGGTCAGTCACAAGACTGCCGAGGAAATGGCAGAGCATTTTAACTTCACCGCCGACCAGCGGCAGCAGCTCTCCGAACTGCTTGCCGAGGAAAACCGCAGTATGTGGTCAGCCGTCCTTTACGGCATTTACTCCGGGGACGATGCCATCGTCACGGCGGCGCTGTCGCAGGTCGGCAATGTGGGAGGTCAACCCTATTGGTCGTGGTACGGCTTTGAAAGCCGTGTAGAATGGTGTGCCTGCTTTGTGTCGTGGTGTGCCAATGAGTGCGGCTATCTCGACAGCGGCGTTATTCCGAAATTCGCAGGCTGCGTCAATGGGGTGCAATGGTTCAAAGACCGTGGGCAATGGCAGGACGGCAGCTTTGAGCCGTCGGCAGGTCAGATCATTTTCTTCGATTGGGACAACAAAGGCTCGTCCGGCCCGCAGAATGGACAGTCCGATCATGTCGGCATCGTGGAGAAATGCGAAGACGGTATTGTCTACACTATCGAGGGCAATTCCGGCGATAGCTGCCGACAAAACCAATATCCCGTGGGATATGATGAGATCCTTGGGTATGGTGTCCCGGCGTATTAAAATCAGCCGCTTTTGCGGCTGGTACATACAACATACGAATTGTTCACCGGTATCACATTGAAAAAAGGGGGCACTTGTGCTATACTACATAATGTGTAATTATACCCAAGAGTCACAGATGAAGAAAAGAGGCGAAAGTATGACCGATCAAAAAAAGAAAACTTTAATAACAAGCGGAGTGGTAGCACTTGCCGTTGTGGTGGCATACACCTTTCGCCTCATCGGAAAGGGCAGCTTTTACCCAACGCTGTTTTCTTATCTGCGCAGCTTTATCTACATCGGTCTGTACGCCGCCTGGGGGCTTTCCGTCCGGCAGCGCATCGTGCAGAAGCAGGTGGGGCGATACCTCACCAGTGTTTCGGTGCTGCTGATTTTGTGGTTTTCTTTCCGCACGGTGAAATACTTCATTTTCTGGCAACCGGGCGTTATCCGTCACCTGTGGTATCTATTCTATTTGCCCATGCTGTTTGTGCCGATGCTGGCGCTGCTCATTGCCATGTCTCTCGGCAAGCCGGACGACTATCGCCTGCCGAAATGGACGATGGCGTTGTGGCTCATCTCCGGCGCAATGCTTCTGCTGGTGCTGACCAACGACCTGCATCAGCTGGTATTCACCTTCCCGAAGGACGCCGCCGTATGGTCGGACACAAACCACGGCTACGGCATTGGTTATTTCCCCGTGATAGGCTGGCAGGTGCTTTGCGGCGTGTCGGCGCTGGTGGTGATGCTCTTTAAGTGCCGGCTGAAAAACGGTCGGCACCGCCTGTGGCCCGCCATCCCTATGGCGATTTCGCTGACCTATCTGGCGCTGAATTACCTCGGCGTGCCATGGCTGAAAGCCCTGTTCGGAGATGTCACCGCTTTCCAGAGCTTTATGTATATGCTCAGCTTTGAAGCCTGCATTGCCTGTGGCTTTATTCACTCCAACAGCCGCTACGCAGACCTCTTTGCCTCCTCCGTCGGCACCTCGGCGGAGATCACAGACAAGGATTTCAACATTCGCTATGCGGCGCTGAACACCGAGCCTATTTCAAAGGAAACGATGATAAGCGCCGAGCAAGGCTCCGTCACGGTGGACGGCGGTCTGACCGTGCATACCATGCCCATCGGCGGCGGCTACGCCGTATGGACGGAGGATGTGTCGGCGCTGCTTGCCATTAAGGAAAAATCCGAAAGCCTTGCCGAAGAGCTTGCCGACCGAAATGAGATCCTGCGCTACGAATACAAGAGGGAGTCAAAGCGCCGCAAGGTGGAGGAACAAAACCGCCTGTATGACCTGCTGCAATCGGCGACGCAAACGCAGATCGACCGTATCGCCGTGCTGACTAAGGAGTATCAGCAGGCCGCCGATACCGGTAGAGCCAAGACGCTCCTGGCCGAGATCGCCGTGCTGTGCAGCTACATAAAACGCCGTAAACATCTGACGCTTCTGACCGACCGGGACTATAAAATACCCGTGGCGGAGCTGGAACGGGCCTTCAATGAATCGCTCCAGACACTGAAGCTGCTGGGCGTGCGCAGCACCCTGTATGTGGACGACTCTCTTTCCATGTTCTCCGGCAAGGCTGCGGCGGCGATATTCGATTTTTACGAATCGGTGGTGGAAACTGACCTTGAGAATTTAACCGGTGTGCAGGTGAGCCTCGCAAAAGCAGAGGGGCTGCGCCTGTCGCTGCATGTCTGCTGCAAGGCAGACCTCTCGGCTTTTGCCGACAACCCCAATGTCCGCTATGAGGCGGATGAGGACTATCAGCACATCGTGTTCCTGGCGGAAGGAGGTGCGGCGAAATGAGTGCCTTTTCTTCTCTCTCCGCTTTTGGCCAGACCTTCATTCCGCTGCTTCTGTTTGCGGAGGCTGTGCTGGAGCTTGGGCTGTTCCTATACCAAATACTTCGCAGCAAGCAGCCGCTGCGCAGCTTGCCTTGCGCCGTGCATTTTTCCATTTTGCTGACGCTGCTGTTCTCGGTCACCCAGGGCGACCCCGATGAGGGCAAGGACGCCTTTCTGACCGGCGCACCGTGGATCCTGTTCGCCGTGGTCATCGTCCTTGTGGCGATTCACTTTGCCATTGCCCTGCCCAGGGAATACCGCCGCAGAAAGAATGAACTGTCGCCGTTTTCCATCAAGGAAGCCACCGACAAGCTGCCTATGGGCATTTGCTTTGCTGATCCGGACGGCCGCATTATCCTCTGCAACAACCGTATGCGCCTCCTATCCTTTGCGCTCAGCGGCCACGAGCTGCAAATTGCTGAGGATATGGAGGCGGCATTGGCGAAGCCTAATCCCTCTGTGACCGTCAAGGACGATTGCTTTATCCTGCCCGACCGCACCGTTTGGCAGTTTCACACGCAGAATATCGTCGTGGACGGTGATAACCGCTGGCAGCAGGTGACGGCGCACAATGTCACCGAATTGTATAACGGCAATCTGCGGCAGGCGGAGATCAATAAGGAGCTGCAGGAGGTCAACCGCAAGCTCCGCAAAATGTACGAGCGTATGGAAGACGACATCAAGGAAAAAGAAAGCCTTGAACTGAAGGTTTATATTCACGACGCCATCGGTCGGAGCTTACTGACCATCCGGGACATCATCGACAGCGGCGAGGACACCGACCGAAAGATCGAGACTCTGCAGGAAGCGGTGAGTATGCTGACGAGCAACCGGGTAGCCGCCGTGGGCACTATGGAAGAAGTAAAGCAGACGGCAAAGGTACTAGGCATAACCGTGAAAACCGAGGGCTATCTGCCGCCCTATTCCGCTGCCGGTGAGCTGACTGTTGCCGCCGCCAAGGAGTGCGTGACCAACTGCGTCAAGCACGCAGGCGGCAGCGAGGTCTATATCCGCATCGCCGAGCGTCGCGACCGTTATGATATTACCATCACCAACGACGGCGCAGCCCCCGCTGCACCGATTCGGGAAGGCAGCGGTCTTTCTTCCCTCCGCCGCCGTATCGAAGCGGCGGGCGGCGAGATGCACACGGCGCACAAGCCCTGCTTTGCCCTGATCATCACACTTCCCACAAAGGAGAACGACCTATGATACACACCATACTGGTAGAAGATGATCTCTACATTCAAAAGCACTTTGCCGAGCGTCTGACCGCAGAGGACGAATTTCGCCTTGTCGGTGTATACAGCGACGCCTTTGAAGCGGAAAAGCACTGTGACGGCACCATAAACCTCGTCCTCATGGATGTGCAGACCCAGCATAAGCACTCCGGGCTGGCGGCCGCCGAGCGAATCAAAAAAGCGCATCCGCATACCAAGATCGTCATCGTCACTTCGCTGGTTGACCCCGAGGTGCTGCTGAAGGCCAAATTAGGCGCAGCCGACAGCCTGTGGTACAAGGATCACGGCACGGCGGAGCTGCTGGATGTGGTGCATCGCACGCTGCAAGGCGAAAAGATATTCCCGGACACCTCTCCGGTGGTCGAGATGGAAGGCACCATGTCCGACAGTTTCTCGCCCCGACAGCTTGACATCCTTCGCTTATATATTAAGGGCTTTACCTATCAGGAGATCGCCGATAAGCTGGGCATCTCCAAAAACGGCGTCCGATGGAACCTGGACGATATGGTCATCAAGGGCGGCTTTGAAAACCGAGAGGCGCTGGTCGCCACCGCCATTGAAAATAAACTCATGGTCACTACACTGAAAGACGAATAAGCATAAAATTTCCCTCTGGTCTGCACGGCCAGGGGGATTTTTTTGCGCCCGAAAACGGATTTTTTTGAAAAAAAGGTGAATTTCCGTTCTGTTACTGGCACAAGTGCCAGTGACAGATGCAGGAAAATCCGTACAATAGGATACGTAAGATCATAGTTGTGCTTAGAAAAGGGCGGTGATGAATGATGAAAAAGATCGTTCTGGACATTCAGAGCGGTATCCATGCGCACAATATGGAGCGAATGCTGATGCAGGAACTGGACGATTGCCAAGTCGTGATCTCCGAGTCGCCGGACTCCACCGCCGAGTGGTGCAAAACGCATCGGCCCGATGTTCTTTTAATGGAGGTCAAGGCTTTTTCACCCTGGATGTTTTCCGAACGAATGGCAATTCGTGATAAGGTCAAACGCAGCACGGAGAACTGTCGGATCATTCTTTTTGTGGATGACGAAAGCGATGGAGAGCTGACCGAAAAGGTACGGCAGGCAAAGCGTGAAGGCCTTATTGACGCCTTCCTGTTCGGCTCGGTGTCCGAGAACTACTTCGCTTCGGTAATCGACAGCGTGTAAAGGAGGCCGCCTATGAGATGATGAATATAACGCTCCTCTTTTACAAAACCAAAGCAAAAACACATCCTCCCGGCTTTCGCTGCGGGAGAGAGATGAAATACACAGCGAAAAATTTAGCGATCCGAATGGGATCAAGGAGGAAACAGAATGAAAAAAGCGAACAAATGGCTGAGCCTGCTGCTCGCATTTGTCATGGTTCTGGCGCTTATACCCAGCACGCTGACGCCGGTATATGCCGCCTACGAAGACGGTGACGAGTGCTGGAACTGCGGTCACTACCATTGGGACGAATACATGCACGAGTGCGGCGCCTGCAGCCCGGATTGCACCAACGACTGGTGCGCGCTGGAAACCCACTGCCACCGCTGCGGCGGGTGCCTGAACGGCGACTATCCCTGCGACGAGTGCGGTCTGTGCAAGGAATGTATGGCCGAGATCGGCCACTGCTCTCAGTGCGATATGTGCTGGATGGACAACGGTGCCGATGATGTACTCTGCGGCAACTGCCGCCGGTGCGAGTTCTGCTCACCCATCTGCCCGGAGTGCCACATGTGCGAGGACTGCGCCGGTGACGAATCGGACGGAATGCACTGTCCTGAATGCGGCAACTGCTATCAGGTCACCGAACAATGCAAGTTCCTGGAAAACAATCATTGCAAAGAATGCTGCGAGCCATGCGAGCAGTGCGGCGAGTGCATTGCGGGCGACGCTCTGGAAACCTGCCCCGACTGCGGCCTGTGCGTGGAGTGCTGCGCGTTCAACTCTATGATGGCGGGCTGCGAGAGCGGCGAGATCTGCGTGGACAGCGCCGATTGGATCGACTGCATCTGCGAGGGATGCGGAGAGTTTTTTGAAAATCAGAACGGTCTGTGCGACACCTGCCTTGATGCCGGTGTTGTTCGCTGCCCGAACTGCTGCGAACTGGCCAGCGAGTGCTCCGAAAAGATGTGCGAGTATGACGACGAGTATGAGGATCATTTCTGCATCGACTGCGGCAGCTGCTTCCACGATGTAACGCTTTGTGAGAGCTGCGAAGCAGCCGGTGAGCTTCGCTGCGAGGACTGCTGCGAGAATCTGACCAACTCTCTGGGCTGCGACGGCAGCTGCGGCGATGTCTGGTGCAGCAACGACACCTATTTCGAGCAGCATCTGGAAGAGGAACACGAGGATCATCCCGACTTTGACGACCACGATGCCTTCCCCAGCAACCGCTGGAGCCATGACAAGAACTCCCACTGGCGGGATTGCCGTCTGTGCGACGAGGACGAGAACGAGGCGCTTTGGGCATCCCACCGTGCGAGTCTGGCCGCTCACAGCTATAACAGCAACGGCGTGTGCACCGTGTGCGGCTACAGCGTGGGCAACAAGCTGTATATTTCCCGGCAGCCCAGAACCATTCGCTGCACCACCAGCATTGCCATAGATTATGATGAAGATACCACCAACGGTCTGCTCTGGTTCGACCATCATCCGGTGACTTTCGCCGTCGCCGTTAAGGGCGGTACGGGAAGCTATACCTATCAGTGGTACAGAATCTATAAGGACGAAGCGCCGACAAAGCTGGAAGACGGGATGCTCAGCGGCCAGTTCAGCGGCACGCATACCGCCACACTCGCCGTTCTGGTTTCTCCGGAAGCCTGCGGCGAGAATGGTGATTATCTGTATTACTGCGTGATCTCAGACGGCAAGACCACCGTGACCACAGAGAAGGTCACAATCAAGGCATCCCATGCTTACAGCAATAAAGAAGCCATCAATACAGAGTCTACCGATCCGAAAAAAGCCACCTACAAGGCGGTTAGCCTGACCTATTTGAGCAGCAAGGGTGAGACCGTCACGGTCACCGCCCCCGCCAGCGAAGGTCACCGTCACCAGTGCCTCTCCGAAAGCGGCAACCTTAGCCGCCACTACAAGTCAAAGCGTCCGGTGATGCACACCTTCGGCGACCCCGTGCTGCTGGGCAAGAGTGCAAAGGCCGGCGCTACGGACTTCGACAAGGTCTATGAGAAGACCTGCACCGCCTGCCGCTACAAGACCTATTACGAGAGCCACATGCATGTCTACCATACGGAGGAGTCTGACGAGCGCTATAACCGCGGCACCTTCCAGGTGGATGAAGAAAAGACCACCAATATGGCGCACGCTTTGGTCTGCCTGGTGGACGGCTGCGGTCACATCAAAATGGAAAGCCATGAATGGGACTGGCGGCATGGGGATCATGGTTCCGATGAAGACGGCGGCGGTATGTTCTACCGTATCTGCCGTATCTGCGAATATCCCGACTATGACTATCGCCCCGTGGACAAGGACGGCAATAAGATCAATTGGAGCACGAAAAATGTCCTCGTCACCGCTGTAAATGCCCAGGTGTCCCGTACCCTGGCAAAGGAAAATGACAAACTGACCCTGACCATCAACAATAACTCGTATACACAGGGTAAACGCTGCACCGGCTGGACGGTAGAATATATCGATCCCAACGGACAACTGTACGATATCACAGCATACTACAAGCACAATATCGTATGGAAAGAGGGCGGCGAGTGGAATACCACGATAAAATTGGCAGGCTGCAAAACCGGCGGATACCTGATCTTCACACCCACCATGGTGGACTGCGCCAGCCACGAATATGTAATCGAGGGCTATGTAGCGCCCGTATGTATGTATGACGGCTTTGCAGGTTATCGCATCTGCAAGCACTGCCATACCGCCGACCCTGCCGATATCCGTTCCGATGAGGAGCGCATCATTCCCGCCACCGGTACCGCACACACCGGTAATCAGCTAAAACTGTATGAAAAGGAAGTGCTCTCCCCCACCGGAAAGAAAACCATCACCTGGACCACCAATAGGAAGGACTCTAACGGCAAGCGGTACAATGCCGTGGCTGGCAACTGCCATACCAAGGGCTGCGAGGGCGACTTCCTCTGCTCCGCCTGCCAGCGTGTCATTCCGGGCAAGCGGGAATTTATCCACTCGGATGAGCTGGAATGGAGAAATGAGGTTCTCGCCACCTGCGGGCGGAACGGTTATCAGGGAGACGGCTACTGTCAAGACTGCGGAAAGTTCATCCGGAAAGGCTATGTCATTGAGGTGGAAAAAGGCCATATCGGTCCGATCTTCTATGATTATGACCACAATGAAACGGATGCGACCTGTACCACTGCCGGAAAGACCAGTGCGCAATACTGCTATACCTGTATGGAAAAGGTGGCAGAGGGATTGTTCATTCCTCCGCTCGGGCACAACTGGGTGGTGGATACCGCCCACTGCACCGCAGCCACGACCGCCTACAAGTGTAACCGCGCCGGATGTCTTGCTACGAAATTTGCCGACATCGTTGCGAATCCACACACAATCACTGTCACCGTGGACGGGGGCACAGCCAATGCGTATGTAGGCGGCAGCCTGGTAGAAAAAGCTGCGCCGGGCGAAACGGTGACGCTGAAGCTGGGCACCGTCCCGGCAGGCAAGCGCTTTAAGGAGTGGGAATGCGTGTCCGGCGGCGTGGCGATTCGGAATGCCGCCAGTCCGGACGGCGCTGCGTTCACCATGGGCAGCCAGCCGGTGGAGATTTATGCCGTGCTGGAGGATCACACCCATAGCTATGATACGACTTGGAAAGTGGACGATACCCACCATTGGCATGGGTGCGTATGCGGTGCCAAGACGGATCGGGCAAAGCATACCTTCGAATGGAAGGTGGATAAAGAAGCCACCGAGGCCGAAACCGGCTTGAAACACGAAGAATGCTCCGTCTGCGGATGGAAACGCAGCGAGAGCACTGTCATCGACAAGCTGCCGTCCGGCGGCGGCACGAACCCGGGCGGAAACACCACGCCGGGCGGCAGCTCTGACCCAAGCGGCGGCACCGGAAACCCGGACGCTCCCCAATCCCCGCGTACCGGCGAACCGGTCAATCTCTTTAGCCTGATCGCGCTGCTCATTGTCAGCGGCGGCGTGACGGCTGCCGTCGCTGTCAAACGGAAGAAACGGGAAGCAACGGCTGAATGAGCCGTGATTCATACAACTAAGGAGGTACGGAATTATGAAAAAAGCCACGAAATTACTCAGTCTTTTGCTCAGTCTCGCCCTGGTGGCGATGCTGATCCCGCTTGCGGCGCAGGCGGCGACTCTCACCACTGTCACGGTGAAGAAAACCGATGTGGGCGGCAATCCTCTGGCGGGCGCGGTATTTACCCTCACCGGCACCGGCAATTCCCTCAACAAGAATTATAACGCTGAATCCGGCGAGGACGGCATTGCCACCTTTGTGGATGTGGCGGACGGCACCTACGATCTGGAGGAGGCTATGCCCCCGAAGGGCTATGCTCACTCCGGCAAGGTCTATCATGTTTCGGTGTATGCAGGCGTAGCGCACGAGACCGGCGATCCCGATACCGGTACCTCGGATGTGCTGACCGACTGCTTTACCTTCGTCAACGAAAAGCTGCCCACCTACCCGGTCACGGTGAAAAAGACCGACGAGGCCGGCAATCCCCTGGCGGGCGCGGTGTTCACCCTGACCGGCATCGGCAATTTCCCTGGGCAGGACTACGAAGCCACCTCCGGTCAGGACGGCGTGGCGACCTTCCAGGTGCTGCATGGCTGGTATAGGCTGGCGGAAAAGATTGCCCCGGACGGCTATGCGCTTTCGGACAAAACCTATGATATCACCGTGAGCAACGACGGCGTGTTCCTAATCAAAGAAACCGATGCCGGGTATGACTATCCGCCGGTGGAGAATCTCACGTATGTGAATAAGGCGCTGCCCACCTATCCGGTCACAGTGAAAAAGACCGACGGAGCCGGCAAGCCGCTGGCGGGCGCAGTGTTCACCCTCACCGGCACAGGCAACAGCATCGGCAAAAACTATGAGGCGACCTCCGATTCGGACGGCAACGCAGTCTTCCATGTTCGGGAGGGCTACTACACACTGGCAGAAAAGACCGCCCCGGAGGGCTATGTGAAATCCGACAAGACCTACGAAATTGCGGTTTGGGGCGGCAAAGCCCACTTTGTGAAAGAAACGGATAATGGTACGGATTATACCGACTATGAGGCCGTCACCTATGTGAACGACCTGGTGAAATCCCCCAAGACCGGGGACACGGTCGGCTTCTGCGGTCTGATCGTTCTGCTGGCGGTCAGCGGCAGCATTGCCGCCGGCGCAGCGTACAGCCGGAAGAAAAAGGCGGAGTAAGCCACCGTTTTCAGGACAATAAGCCGGGCGGTGGGATTCCGCCGCCCGGCTACCGCGAAAGAGGCTTGAAAAAGCCCCTTTCCGAAAGGCGGTAACGGTTTTGTTGCCGCTTTTCGGAAAGGCTGTACTTGATGAAAGGAGGGTGTCTGTATGCGTGGCAGACCAATCGCGGCGGTTTTGGTAGGGTTGCTTTTGCTGCTTTGGCTCCCCGGCTGCGGGGCGCTGCCCTCCGACAGCGCTCTGCCGCCGGACAGCAGCAGGGCTGCGGCACCGGAAACGCCGATATCGACCGATCCGCAGCGGGCATCATTACATACGCAAATCCGAGAGCACGGTTTTGCGGCAGGGATGGCGTTTCTCGGCTATGTAGACGGCGACGCTGCGGAAAACACGCTGCGCAGTTATGTGAAAAGCAGCCCGTATGCGGAAAACTATGCGTTCCTTTGCGATGCCCCTCTCGTAGATGCCGGCGGCACAGAGCTGTATGCTGTGGTAGCCGCCCAAAAGGAGTGCCGCACCTCCGTTTATCGGGCGGCGCTGACCGACAGCGGCGAATATGACGTGCGGACGGAAAATACGCTGTATGCAGGACGAGGTGCCGATTGTTTCCTGCTGCGCTGCAATGTCAGCGACATCCACGCCAATGCGGCAGTCTTATTCAAGAGCGGCGATACGAGTTTTTCCGTGTTTCCCATGTTGTCCGGCGCAGACGGGCGGCTTACGGCGGAAGGCTGCTATGATTTTTCCATCTATGCCGATAAAGCAAACACAGAGGACAAAAATGTGTCGATTGCCCGTGAACTGCTCACCACCGCAAAAGAGGTGCAAGAGCGTATGGCGCAGGGAATGACGGTACTCTATACCGGAGAGCATCAAATCATTCAGGACAGGAACTGCCTAATATTTGCGCTGGGGACGAACCGGAATGATCAGTTTGTGCGGGAGTATCTCTACGCCGTGTGCGATAATTGCATTTATACCTATGATGCGCTCTCCGACACCTGGAGTGCCCTTGGCGCAGAATGATGGAAAAGGAGCCAACGTATGCGTAAAACCAGGCGAAACGGCGGTTTTCTTCTCTGCCTGCTTTTCAATATGCTGCTGAATCCGGAGGGGCTGATTCCGGCAGTCGTACTGCTGGTTCTCCATTTTGTGCTGGGTTGGTCGGTCTGGTGGGCGATTGCGGCAGCGGGCGGGTGGCTGCTTTGGCTGATTTTCTGGATGTGGTTCATCGGCTGGGCGGGACGCTGCGGCAACGCCCCCGACCCGCCGAAAGAAAACAAAAACCCCTATTCCGCCGGACGGCAGGAGAAATAGCGCAAATCTCCGGGATTTCGCCGGAGTAGTAAACTGTAAGCCTATGATTTGAAAGGAGCAAGTAGTATGGGATTGATTAAAGCCGGAATCGGCGCACTGGGCGGCACCTTAGCCGATCAGTGGAAAGAATTTTTCTACTGCGAATCCATGCCGAAGGAGGTGCTGGTGACCAAGGGACAAAAGCGCATCACCAGCCGTTCTTCCAACACCAAGGGAAATGACAACATCATCTCCAGCGGCTCCGGCATCGCCGTGGCAGACGGCCAGTGCATGATGATCGTGGAGCAGGGCAAGGTGGTGGAGGTCTGCGCCGAGCCCGGCGAATTTACATATGACAGCTCCACCGAGCCGTCCATTTTCGCCGGTAATCTGGGGCAAAGCATTCTGGACACCTTCAAGACCATCGGCAAGCGGTTCACCTACGGCGGCGACACCGGCAAGGATCAGCGGGTGTACTACTTCAACACCAAGGAACTCATCGACAACAAATTCGGCACGCCGAACCCCATCCCGTTCCGGGTGGTGGATTCCAAAATCGGGCTGGATCTGGACGTGTCGGTGCGCTGCTCCGGTGTCTATTCCTATAAGATTGCCGATCCGCTGCTGTTCTATACCAATGTGTGCGGCAATGTGGAGCAGGAATACACCCGGGATGAACTGGACGGCCAGCTGAAAACCGAGTTTGTCAGCGCGTTGCAGCCGGCGTTCGGCAAGCTCTCCGATCTGGAGATGCGCCCGAATCAGATCGTCAGCCACAACACCGAGCTGGAAGAGGCTATGAACGCTGCCCTCTCTGCCAAGTGGGGCGAACTGCGGGGCTTAAAGGTGGTCAGCATCGCCCTCGGCTCGGTCACGCTGCCGGAGGAAGACGCCGAGATGATCAAGCAGGCGCAGCGCACCGCCATCATGCGGGACCCCACCATGGCGGCGGCGACCCTCGTGGGCGCCCAGGCGGACGCCATGAAAACCGCGGCGGGCAATTCCGCCGGCGCCATGACCGGCTTTATGGGCATGGGGATGGCCATGAACGCGGGCGGCGGTATGAACGCCCAGAACCTGTTTGCCATGGGGCAGCAGAACCAGCCGCAAGCGCCGGCGCAGCCCGCTGCCCCAGTAGCCGCTCCCGCGGCGGACGGTTGGAAATGCAGCTGCGGGGCTACGGTTTCCGGCAAGTTTTGTCCCGAATGCGGGGCCAAGAAGCCTGAACCTGTGCAGCCCGGCGGCTGGAAATGCGGCTGCGGCGCCACTGCCACGGGCAAATTCTGCCCCGAATGCGGGGCACCTAAGCCTGCCGATACGGATGGGTGGACCTGCTCTTGCGGTATGGTCAATAAGGGAAAATTCTGCCAAAGCTGCGGGGCCAAGAAACCGGCGGGCGTGCCGCAATACCGCTGTGACAAATGCGGCTGGGAGCCGGAAAAAGGCACGATACCCCCGAAATTCTGCCCCGAATGCGGCGACCCCTTTGACGACGGCGACATCGTCGGATGAGGCGGTCGGTGCTCTGGATAGCGGTCGGGGCAGTAGCGCTGTTCTGCGGCGTCCTGCTGTACCGGCATTTTGCCCGGAGTAAGCCGACAGAACCAGAGCAGTCGGTGGGGGCGTTGCCGGATACGGCGGAGCTATGCTCTTTTTTCTGGCGTCAGTCTGCCGAAAATGCGGATGAATGCTATACAGTATCTTTTGGTGCGGCAGAGAATATGGAAACAGAGGGGCGCTATCTGAATGGCGTATTCCGCACGCCGGACGGCGATGTTGCGGCGTACACGGATGTGCCGGTTACGGATGCACAGTGGCGCGAATTGGAAACGACGCTGCGTGGTGTATCCCTCCCACCTTACGCGCCGCCCGATCCGCATCTTTTGGATGCCACCGACAGCTGTATCGAAATTGACTGGGCGGAAAATGGCAACCGCTTTACCCATCGGTATAACGGTGCATATGCCCACGAGCTTCATTCATTTCTGCTGACCCTCATTGGGCATATCACTGAGTAAAAAATATCGGCTTTCCTCCAAAGGAGCGCCGAGTGAAAGGAGAGAGGGATATGCAAACCTTGCAGGAATATAAATGCCCCTGCTGCGGGGGCGCGATCGCCTTTGACAGTACTTTGCAGAAGATGAAGTGTCCCTACTGCGACACGGAATTCGAGCTGGAAACGCTGGCAGGCTACGACGCCGGATTGCAGGAAGAACCGGACGATATGAACTGGGAGACCTCTGCCGGCGGAAGCTGGCAGGAGGGGGAAACGGAGGGACTGCGCTCCTATGTGTGCAAGTCCTGCGGCGGCGAGATTGTGGGGGATGCCAACACAGCGGCTACATCCTGCCCCTTCTGCGGCAACCCTGTGGTGATGATGGGACAGTTCTCCGGTGCGCTCAAGCCTGACCTGGTGATCCCATTCAAGCTGGATAAGAAAGCCGCCAAGGCGGGACTGCAGAAGCATCTGACCGGCAAGCGGCTGCTGCCAAAAATTTTCAGGGATCAGAACCACATCGACGAGATCAAGGGCATCTATGTTCCGTTCTGGCTGTTTGATTCCGATGCCGACGCCCAGGTGCGCTATCGCACCACAAAGGTGCGGACGTGGAGCGACAGTAACTACAACTACACCGAAACCAGCCATTTTCTGGTGCGCCGGGGCGGCAGCGTGGGCTTTGCGCACGTGCCGGTGGACGGTTCCTCCAAAATGCCGGACGATCTGATGGAGTCTATCGAGCCGTATAATTTTTCCGATGCCGTGGATTTCCAGACGGCATATCTGGCGGGATATTTGGCGGACAAATACGATGTGGATGCTGAGCAGAGTGTCGAGCGTGCCAATGAACGGGTGAAACGATCCACGGAGGAGGTCTTTGCCTCCACTGTGCAGGGGTATGCAACCGTAACCACCGAGCACAGCAGCATCCGGCTCCACGGCGGAAAGGCGACTTATGCCTTGTACCCGGTTTGGTTGCTCAATACCACGTGGAACGACGCCAAATATACCTTTGCCATGAACGGACAGACCGGAAAGTTTGTGGGGGACCTGCCGGTGGATAAGGCGGCAGCACGCAAATGGACGCTGAGCTTGTCTGTGGTGCTGAGTGTGGCTGCCTACGGTGCGGCATGGCTGCTGCACCTCATGGGAATATTGTAAGGAGGCGGAAACGATGAAAAGAAAAATAACCGCATGGATTATTTCCGCTGTTCTTTGTTGCTGTATGGTCATGCCATCCTTAGCAGCCGAAAAAAGCCCACGGCTCACGGATTCCGCAAATCTGCTTTCTCAGAGCGAGAAAGCAGAAGTGCTGAATCAGTTGGACGAAATTAGCCAACGGCAGAAGATGGATGTGACCATTGCTACCGTACCGGATCTGGACGGATACGCCACGGCGACGACGTATGCAGATGCCCTATATGAGCATTGCCAATACGGCTACGGTGCAAACCGGGACGGCCTGCTGCTGCTCATTTCCATGGAGGAGCGTGATTGGGCAATCTCTACCTGCGGCTATGGTATCACGGCGTTCACCGACGCAGGTATGGACTACATTAGCGAGCAGATTAAGCCCGCTCTGTCGGACGGCGACTATGCCGCCGCATTCAGCCGATATGCGGAGCTTTGCGACGGCTTCATTACGCAGGCGAGAACCGGTAAGCCCTACGATACAGGCAATCTGCCCCGTGAGCCGCTGTCGATGATCTGGATCCCCATTTCCATCGTGATCGGTGTTGTGCTGGCGTTGCTCATTGTGGGCGGCATGAAAGGCAAGCTGAAGACTGTACGCACCCAGGCGGCGGCGAACAGCTATCTGAAAAAAGACAGCCTTGCCATCACGGAAAGCAGCGACCTGTTCCTTTATCACAATGTGACACGCACGGAAAAGCCAAAAGAGAACAGCAGTTCCGGCAGCAGCACGCACACCTCGTCTTCCGGCACGACCCACGGCGGCAGGAGCGGGAAATTCTGACAGCATTTACTACATATTTTGGAGGGAAACGATATGAGCATCTTTGATAAGTTGAAAAATACCGCACAGCAAGCGATTGCCACTGCCGCACCGTCTGTCGGCGGCCAGCAGGAGACCTTCACCTTTGCGGCGCTCCCCGAAAGCCTTGCGGAGCTGCAAGCACTCCCCGAAGCAAGCCTGGACACACCATATAAAACGGCGGCACTGACCGTGCTGGCGCTCTGTGCCTACGCCGCCGAAAAGACCATCGGCACGGAAATGCTGAATTGGCTCCGTGGTCCCCGTCCGCTGAACGGGCAGGAAATCTCGTTCCTGAACGACCGATTCCGTGACGGCAAGACCTATCTGCCATTCACCTATTTTGCCGGTTCCACCCCTGACAACAACTATACGCCTACCCAGCCGTACACCATCACCGTGGAATCGAACCATGTGTCCGCCGAGGAGGCGGGCTATATGAAACTGTTTATCCCCTGCGGCGGTGCGGACGATCCTCGTCCCGTGAAGCTGCGCCAGCGCGGCAGCGACGGCAAGTGGTTCCTGTGGGAGCAGTATCTGCTTACCGGCGTGCGCACCCCGAAAGCCGCCGACCCGTGGGCGTAACGGGAGGGCAGGACTATGGAACTGATGGGAAAATGGAAGATCAAAAAAGTGTTCTGCATCGCGCCGGACGGCATGGAGCTGATTGCGCCCGCCGACATTCCGCAGGGGGAGGACTATGACGAATACCGCCGGATGAGCCGGGCAATCTTTGACTTCCGCCCGGATGGCATTGCCTATATGCTGCTTCCGCCCGAGGACTTCAAGCAAATGGACACCGGTGAGGAATTGCGGCTCCTTGACGGTATGGCGATTGTGGAAGAACACCCGTGGAAAGAAGAAAACGGTGCGTATTTCTACCACACCGGCATGGAGGGCGATGCGGGCGGTGTGCCCGTTGACCCGTATGAACAGCTCACGCCCGATGCGGACGGCTGTCTGTCAATGTCGGCTGGTTTAATCCTTATCGAAAAGATTTGAACATCAGATTTCAGAAAAAGGCTTGCGTAAGCAAGCCTTTTTCTGAAATCTGGGTGCCTGAAACAAATACTTATAAAATTGATGAGGAGACGGTGAACGGTATGCGCAAAGAGAACGGAAAACAGCAGCAATCAGGAGATATATTTGATGCGATCCGGGCGGATGATCTCGGGAGGGTTCAAGCCATTCTTGCGGCGGACCCCACCGCTGTCAATGCCATCGCGCCCAAACGGCCGCTGGACACACGGGGAATGTCGCCGCTGCAGGTGTCACTCTGCACCGGACGGCACAAGGAGATCGCATGGCTGCTGCTGGAAAGCGGTGCGGATGTGAATTATCTCCCGGACCGAAAGATCGCTGAAGAAGCCCGTCCGGTGCTCTTTGACGGTGTGAATGCGGCTATATGGAACGCCCGCCGTTATGCGTGGGACGGGAAAGATACCGCGCCCATGCAGCTGGAATGGAAGCATACCAAGGAACAGGCGGACGATGCGTTCGCATTTTTGCAGCGGATGTTGGAGCTTGGTGCAGATGTGTCCGTCACCGACCATTACGGCCGGAACTGCTTGATGGAGGCGGTGGCGGAGGCAAGCAATCTCTGTCCCGTTAAGAACCAGGAAACCGGAGGTTTCTATCCCGGCAGACCGATCACACCGGAGATGTGCGAGGACTTACAGCGTATATTCCGGCTGCTTATCGACGCCGGAGCCGACCGAAACAATGTTTCCGCCTTTTCGGGGAAAAGCATCCGCCAGCACTATGAAAACGAACCCGTCTGGCAGATCTGCGGCGGGCTGTGGGACGGAACAGAATACTAAGAAATATGGTGAACAGAACAAATGAGCAATATCCCCTCTAATGACAACAGAAAACAGCCGATCAGCGAAGAAGAATACCGCAGACGCCAGATCCGGCGCCGCAGAGAAATAGCAAGGAAAAAACGGCAAAGAAGGAATCTGTTCTTCGCCGGCTGTGCCGCCGTGGTTTTGGTGCTGATCGCCGGCATTATACTGCTTTGCAAAAGCTGCTCATCGGACAAGCCTGCCACAGCATCCGGCAGTATATCTGACAGCAGGATCATCGGCAGCTATATGCTCTCGGACAATTCCTGCACCTATACCTTCAAGGAGGACGGCAGCGGATACCTGCAGCTGTCGGGCGGCAGCCAATACAACTTTACTTTCTCGCTGGCAGACAAGACCTTGAAAATAGACTTTGAAAGCACCGCTGTTTCCGATAGCACCTATACCGTTGCCTTTAGCGACAGCGGACTGACGCTTACCGCCGTTGAAGGCACGATCACACCCGGCCAGGAGTACATACTGAACCGGCAGTAGGGTGCGGCGAAAAGAAAAAGCAGCCTTGTCGGCTGCCCCTTCTGATCGTTAAACCTGTTGACTTTCCAATGCGGCTTTCGCAGTTGCCTTGACGATTTTCATAGAACGGTCATCGCAGTTGTAAAGCATACGAACGAGATCTTCTATCGCGGAATCTTTGGACGGCTTCTCGGGGTAGAAGATCGAGTTCGCATCAACGGATAACTCCCGAACGAGTTTTTTTGAGGAAATAAATGCACTTGCTTTGCGGCTTCTGCCGCCTTGCAGGTGCGTTTTGCTATACCTGTGTTTTTTGCGTGGCAGCGTCGACTACCGCAGCCCTCCGTCCGATTTGGATCATTCAAAAATTCAAATCGAAACGGAGGATAACGCTATGGATGGAAACCATCCGAAACGAAGAAAGGACAAATATAATCCCTGATATCATCGGTGCGGCCGAGGATGGCCGCCATTGGCTGACCTTTTCGGACGGACAAGGCAATCGACATCATTTTGAAATCAGTGCGGCTGTATTTGCACTGTTCGATTCCTTTGAGTTGGACGACCTTTCCTATCACCACTTTGCCACGATCTTGCCATACACCTGCTTTTTGGTGTAGTTGAATTGCGTAACGGCGACGATCACCTGATCGCCGATCTGGAAATTTTCGTCGTACTGGTTGGGGGAATAGGTACACATACAGTCCAGATTTTTCTCCAGCCGGCAGAACACGCCGCCCTTATACTTCCCCGTGATGACCGACGCCCGGCGGCAGCGGATCGGGTGCCGTTTATCCGCCCCGTCGAACGGGTGCGGCTCCGCCTCCTTGATGGAAACGGCGATGGCGGGCTTTTCGGGGTCAAACGCCGTGATAACAGCGGTATAGGTCTCCCCGGCGTGGTACCGCTGCCGCAGGTCGGGGATCATGGCATAGGACAGATCCCGCTGAGATAGCGTAATATCGAACCCGCCGACGGAGGTCAGCAGATGGGTCTTCCCGACCGCCAGAATGCTTGCCTGTACCTTGCGCCCGACCTCCGGCTTCGTGCGCAGCAGCCCGTGGCGGCGGATCGCCAGCGCCATGCGGCGGGAGGCGATGCAGCACTCATTTCCCCGGTCGATGGCGGTGATCACATAATCCACCGTGGCGCCTGCCATCGAGCGCAGCACGTGCGTCGGGCGGGCGGTGTTTTCGTCGAACCACAGCTCTTTTTCCGGGATCAGCACCTTCACTCGATAGTCGATGATCGCCAAACAATTGACCTCCACCGTTTCGCTTTCGCCGGTGTCTTTGTTGCGGACACGGATCTTTTCGATGTCCATCCCTGCCACCCGGGAGGTCAGCACCGATGCCGAGCGGTAGGAGGCGTAGATGGCGTTCCATTCCTTTCGCTGCTCGTCCGACAGGTCTTTATCCATCTCCGTCAGATCCAATTTCTCAAATTCCATAGTTTCTCTTCCTTTCTGAAATTACTGATAAAAATGATAGCCGTCCTTATCGTGCAGGACAAAGCAGTGTTCGCAGGCGACGTGTATTTCCACCTGCTGCTCCATGCTGTCCGGCAGGAAAAGGATCTTGCGGTATTTGGCGGGAATATTTTCCAGTGCAGCGTTGATCCGTACCTCCGTACCGGGACGCACCGGGCAGATGTCATACCGCCACAGCTTGTCCTCCCGCTGCTTGAAAAAGGTCAGCGTGAACGGGTCGGTGCCCTTTTGAAACTGCGGCACGCCCTCCGGCTCGGAAAGCAGCATCACATCCACCGATTTGATGAATGCCAGGTTTGGACTACCGCCGCATCGGTCGATCAGGTACTCGCCGCCGATATAGGCAAGACCGCTGTCGCACAAGGGGCGAACCGTTTCCGCAAAGCGGAGCTTTTTGTGGAACCGCCGCAGCAGCTCCTCCGTTTGCTGCACGGACAGTGCGCCGCAGATCCGGAGCAGCTCCAGCACGGCGATCTGCGGTTTGCTAAAGAACATACCCATCCTCTCCTTCCTCATCGTTCTGCCTGCTCATGTGCAGGTAAAAATCCTCCGGCTTTTGGCAATCGGGCGGCAGGCTCAGGATCAGGTCGCTTTCCCTTTCGCATATCCCGTTGAGCAGCACAGACATCAGGTAAGCGGTGGGGTTGACGATACGCTCCTCGTTGTTCTTCATCCGCTCGAGCGCCGTGGTCAGCACCTCATAATCCAGCAGCCGCAGATAGCTGCGCACCGTTGCCCGGGGCAGCCGGGCGTCGCCCACCCGCAGACCGTCCGAAAAATACATCCGCTCAATCACCTGCCGGAACATTTGGCGGATATGCGGCTGGAACAGCTCGAATGAACACGCCGCAAAGATCTGTTCCAGTGCTTGCTCCTTCGCTGTCGGTCCATCGGTCATTCCGGCTTTGCTGCCGGACAGCACGCCCGGCGGACGGACGGATGGACTGTTCTCCGTATAACTCATCTCTGTGTTTTTGTTCTCAGTCTTTCTTGGGTGCAAAAACGGCAGGTCTGGATATGCCGTTTTTGCAGTTCTTGATGTGTCGTTTTGACAGTTCAAGACCTGCGTTTTTTGCAGTTCTTGAACTGCAGAAATGGCAGTTCTGGATATGCCGAAACCGCACATCTGTGTGTTTTCCGGGGTTTCGGGCGTTTCCCCGGCGGCTCCCGGCTCGTTTTCATCGGCGTATTCCTCGGAAAATGCCTCGGCATCCCCGTCGTCCAGCTCTGCCTTGAGCACATACAGCAGGTTCGGATACCCCCGTCCCTGCCGCTGCTCATACAGTAGTCCGTTTTCGATCAGCTCCTTAAAGGCGGCGATGGCTTTGCGGTAGGATATGTTCAGCGTGGCGGCAGCCTCTTCCCGGGTATAGATCAGATACACCTCCTTTTCCTCGTTGACCCAGCGGTTTTTCTGGGACAGTCCCAGCCGGTTCAAGAGCAGCGCATAGACGAATTTTGCTTCTAACGACATTTGCCGGTATTGGGGGTTTGCCAGCAGCGACAGCGGGAACCGCATGAACTGCTCGCCCACCACGTCGCTGATCTTGTATGTTCGTTCTATCATAAAATCGTTTCCTTATCCTCAAATTTCTTTGGGAGATACCTCCGTCAGCTTGCGGCAGTCGATGCCGCCGGAAAGGTCAAAATGCGGCACCGGCTGGGTGTCCTGCTCATCGGGGATATATTCCTCGCTGAGCGTATCCTCCGGCTCGGCGGAAAACCGCATGGCATATGCGGGCGGCTCCGTCTGACTTTGTGCAACCGGTGCACCCGCCTTAGCCCGTTGTTCTTCGTTTTTCCGCCACTGTGGGATATAGTCGATCGCCTTGCAGGTCCTGAGGTGCCGAAAGCTCGGATGCTCCTCCGGCGTGATCTTAGTCAGCAGTAGCGGCTTTGCGCCCCGCACCAGCAGGATCGCTTTATCTCTCGGCAGCCGCCGCACCTCATCCGGCATCATCAGGGGGCGTCCGGTGCTGGTCTTGCTATGGGTGTAGGGACGGGTCGTATGCAATACCGGCGAGAACAGCGGCGTCATGGGCACATTGGCGTTGTTGACCCGCACGGTGATCTCGCCGCACTGCTCGCTGATGTAGTTGGCGGTCTTGATGTCGTTGCAGCCCAAAAACAGCTGATAATCGCAGTCGCCGGTGATCTCCTGCCATTCGTCCTTCGGATACCGGTCGGAGAGCTGGGCGATGCTTTGCGCCACCGCCTGGATGTTGATATTCCGGGAGCGTGCCACCGAAAAGATCTTTTTGCTGTCCAGCAGTGCGATATTGCAGAATTCGTCCATCAGCACATTCACACACACCGGCAGACGGCGGTTCTCCTGACTGCGGGCAAAGTCGAACAGCTTATCGAACAGCAGCGAGAAGAACATAGATGACAAAAATTCCAGCGAGCTGTCCTGATCGGAAATAATGCAAAAGTAGGCGCATTTTTGTTTTCCGGGCAGCGTCAGGTCGATCTCGCTGTGCTTGGTGATGTCGTCCACCAGCTTGTTTTGAAACACGTTCAGCCGGTTGCCGAGGCCGATCACGATATTGCCCCAGATCTGCTTATGTGCCTGCCGGAAAATGCCGTAGGGCGGCAGCGCCGGATGGTCGGGCGGCAGCGCACGAAAGCGGGCGTCCAGCTCCTGCACCGAGGTGGTGGACAGGATCGTATAGATGGTGCCGAGGCTGCGCTCCTCGATCGGCAGCAGCCGGTGCGTCCCCGGATAGGTGAGCGTGCCCACATAGTGGAGCAGCGCCATCAGAAGATTTTTCTCTGCCTTTGCCCAGAAATCATCCCGGTCGCTTTCAGAGGAGGTATTGCGAATGATGATCTCCGCCACCCGCTGCACCAGATTGATGTCGCTGGCGGTATCCATCACGCAGTTCCAGCCATCCGAGGCGCACAGATCCAGCAGGTTGTATGCCCGAACGGTATACCCGTTATCACGAAAGAACTCCGAATACATCTCATAAAACTCCGCCTTCGGGTCGACCAGGATCAAGCTCTCGCCCCGGCGTGCCGCCTGCATGGCAAAGGGCATCACGAAGCCACGGGATTTCCCCGTGCCGGGGGCGCCGAAGACCATGATGTTTTTGGACATCCCGGGCAGATCCTTCATCGCCACATAAGAGCCGCTGTCCAGTTTGCCGAACAGCGGAGCGGTGAGGCTTTCGATGCTGCCCTCCTCCAAAACCGCCGGCAGCTCCTTTTTGTCCATCCAGCCGGAGGTGCCGTGCGTCCCCTCCGGTAAGATCTCGATGCCCCGTTCCTTGTCCTGCACAGTCCTATAGCCCGAGAGCCATTGATACCCTTTCTTGGTGAAAAGACAATACATCAGCGCAACGAACAGCGAGATCAGCAGCCCCTGCGGGGTAAAGACCGCTGCCAAATTCAGCACAGGGTCCAGCGACACCAGACTTTCCGTTGAGCCGTCCCACACCCGGGCCAGAGCGACGCTGACCGAGCGGATCGCCATTCCGTAGAAATACAGCACAGCCAGCCCCACGCCGCACAGCTTCGGCAGCTCCTTTTTGTGGGCAGACAGAAACCGGTCGAGCTTATCCTCCAGCTTTTTCAATTTCTCGGATAACCGAAACATCCAGACACTCTCCTTTCCCGGTGATGAATGGGGTATTGGCTATGGGTGGCAGCGGTGCGGAAATACCCAACGCCCGTTCCACGTCGATCGCATCCACCGGATGCAGCGTCACGTTTTTGCCCCCGAAATGCGCCCGCACGGTGTCCGTGTGCGGCTTTAAGAGCACGAGATGCAGCTGCTCGCCCTTCTCCAACGCCAGTTCCCACCGCACCGTGTTGCCGTCAAAGCCGATGATGAATCTCTCGCCTGTTTTTTGGCTTTTGCCGTCCACGGGCGGAGCATCCGCCGGGGCATAGTCCCTGCCGAGGATGCAGCGCAGCATTTTTGCCCGGTACTCCGGAATGTCCAGTATCCGCAGCTGCCGCCAGCCGTCCTCATCCAAAGTGATCAGAGCGGTATCACAGGCAAATTTCCCGACGGCGCTGCGGTAGCTGTCGGTGGTGTCCCGCTTATTCGTGCTTTTGGGGCGGTATAACGTTTCCAGCAGCTGCGCCAGTGTGCCGTGTCCCGTGTACAGCACGAACGGTTCTTTTTCACACGAAAGGCTTTCGGCACCAAAGGTGCGCCGCTCCACATCGGCGTAGATCCCGCTGTTTTCCGGGGAGAGGAAGTACGGCACAAAGGTGTGATGTCCGGCGTAATAAAAGCCGGTCATACGGGTGCCGCCCAGAATATTGGCGGCGGTCTTGCGCCGCAGCTCGAAGGACGGCAGAAACCGGGGGCTTCCCATTTCTGCACGGCAAAGCATACCGGCACCGTACCGCCAGAAAAAAGCGGTCACCTCTGCCGTTTCCAGCCGCCGGGCAAGCGCCGGACCGTTGCTGCGGTAATACTTTTCCGGCTGTACGGAGAACCCCGCCCGACGGCACAGGGCATACCCGAGCGCTGTCACCCGATAGGACAGCCCGCAGCGGCTGACCCGGAGCAGCCCGAGATCACAAAGACAGCGTAAGATCTCCGGCGGCAAGATCCCTGCACCGATGTTTTTGCCGAGGTCTTTGCACCAGGCGCACAGCGCCAAAACCTCGATCTCTGCCTGAGAAAACAGCATAAACGAACGACCCCTACCTAAGCCTGCTTGTTTGCGGCTCGTTTTTGTACCGGCACACAGGCGGAAAGCCCGACCGTGCCGCCGGTTTGCCCTATGCTTGTCCGCCCTGTTTCTCCGCCTGCCGAAACAGGGCAGCGAAAAACACCAAACAAGCATAGGGCAATGACCGATCAAAATAGCTCCGATCCCAGCTGATACAGCAGATCGCCGGCTTCATCTGCCGGTGTCACGTAGATGTGACAGCAGGGATCGTCGTCGATGCGGCTGAACAGCCCCAGCGACAGCTCAAATTGATCGTCGTCCCGGAAAAGACGCCCCTTCAGCGCATTGATGACCGCCTTAAAGCCCTTGTTATCGTGGTCATAAGCACCGGCGGCATTTTCCGGGCAGTGCTCCACGATAGCAACGAAGGCTTTTTCAAAAAGCGGGATATTTCCGCCGTTCGCCTTATAGTTATTCAGCAGCCGTGTGACCGTATCGGTCACATATTGGGTGCCGCCGACGATCTTGCAGTGGGGCAGCAAGGCGTTCATCCGGATGTCCAGCCATCCGTTGTCCAGCCTCGTTACGCTGCCGGCGACCTCCTTGTGCAGATAGCAGGGTGAGCCCAGGCGCAGGGGCGGTGTTTTGCTCCGTGTCCTCTCGCATAAGAGGCGCATTTCGATGCAGCACAGCTCCACCTGCTGCATGGCGGCATCCAGCAGAGTGTTGAGCTTTTCCGGCGTGCAGTACCCTTGCTCCAGTGCATCGAGATACTTTCTGCAGGCGTCCCAATGACGCCGCATTTCGGGAATGGTCTTACTTTGTCTGTCCATATAGATCTGTCCTTTCAGATAAAATATTGTAGATATGCGGTTATCCTGTTCTTCTCACGTGCGAGAAAGTTATATCATTGGATAAAAAGTCGCTCGAAAAAGTTTTTGGTTTGCTGAAAAAGTCGCTTGAAAAAATTGCTCATTGGGCTGTGTTTGTTTTCCGATAGGCGCAGCTCCGTCCTTTCAAATGCATATTTTACCGGCTTGCAGGCATGATAGTCTGAGAATTATGTGACAACTCGGACGAAAAACAAAAGAATTATGTTACGAGGAAGTCGGAAAAGTTGCGAATTATGTTACGGCGACTTGATTTTTTCTGCGAATTATGTTACGATAGGCTGCAAAGGGAGGGAGCGCCA
>ERZ808240.1419-NODE-1419-length-29874-cov-15.057212_pt1 | contig 29874 bp, 29 predicted proteins | sample MGYA00521084_ERZ808240 | MGnify/ENA primary metagenome ERZ808240 (study PRJEB31516, sample SAMN03275571) | gut metagenome | biome: mammalia-associated habitat; material: feces | host: Papio cynocephalus | place: Kenya | collected 2012-08-06 ... | reverse complement strand
ATACCATGAGTTCTTTCTTTTTTGTGCAAAATTCCGAAACATTTTTACACTATCATTAATAATAAAATAGTGACTTTTTGTAAGAAGTTTGGTAAAATTAGTTTATGGAGGAAACTGAGATATGAAACATATATTTATAATTGGCTCTAGAGGTTATCATGCCAAATATGGAGGATTTGAAACATTTGTTACAAAGTTGGTTGATAATTATAATGAAGATGATATTATATTTCATGTTAGTGGATTATCTGATACTAGTAATATATTAGGTAACAAAGTAAACGATAATTTAATAACAGATTCTTTTTATGTAAAAGAAAATGGTGGATTAAAAATGCTATTGTGTACAATTAAAGCTTTTCTTTACTATTTTAAATATATTAAGAAATATAATATTAATAATTCTTATATTTATGTTTTAGGTTTGAAGTTAGGTCCTTTATTAAAAATATATAAACGCAGATTAAAAAAGTATGAAATTACTGTTATAGTTAATCCTGATGGATTAGAGTATAAAAGAAGTAAGTGGAATAATTTAGTAAAAAAATTCTTTTTGCTTAGTGAAAGATGGATGCTTTTAAATGCTGATATTGTAGTATGTGATGCTATAGGAATTAAAAAATATGTTGATACTAAGTATCCTGTGTTAATAGATAATACTGTTTATATTGCTTATGGCACTGATAAAATTGATTTAAGAAATGTTGATGAGCATTTAATATTAAATGAATTTAATTTGAAGAAAGATGATTATTTTTTAATGGTTGGTAGATTTGTTCCAGAGAATAATTATGAGTTAGTAATTAATGAATTTATGAAGTCTAAGACTAATAAAAAATTAGTAATTATATCTAATATTTCTTCTTCTAATTATTACACTAGTGTTGTTAATTTGACAAATTGTAATTGTGATAAGAGAATAATATTTATAAATGGCGTTTATGATGAAAATAAGTTAAGTGTGATAAGAAAAAATGCATATGCTTATATTCATGGACATTCAGTTGGTGGTACTAATCCTTCTTTGTTAGAGGCTTTAAATTTAACTGATTTGAATATTTTATATGATGTTAATTTTAATAGAGATATTGGCGGAGATAGTTGTTTATATTTTAAAAATGAAGGAAGTTTGACTAAAATTTTGAATAATACAAAGCGATATGATAGAAAAAAAATGGGAATAGCTTCAAAAAAAATAATAGAGCAAAATTTTACTTGGGAAATAATAGTTAATAAATATAAAAAAATTTTTAGAAAGTAGGGCAAATATGAAGAGATTTTTTTCAAAGATTGAAAAATTTGTAAGGTTAGTTAAAAAATCAATATATTTTGCTTGGCATAGGCATCATTTTTTAATCCCACCTAGTGCTATGAAAAAATATATAAAATCATTTGTAGTGGTATTAAAAAGGGGAAATAATATTTCAAATTTATATACTAATCAAAAGGCTTATTTGAAATGGATTGAGGATAATAAGAAAAAAGTGACTTATAAAAAGTTTAAATATAATCCATTGATGTCATTTATAGTTCCAGTCTATAATGCTCCAAAAAAATTACTTTGTGAATGTATAGATTCATTATTGTCACAAAATTATAATAATTTTGAAATTTGTATTGTTGATGATCATTCTACAAGTATTGAGACAATAGAAGCATTGAAAGAATATGAAAAAAATAAAAAAATAAATGTCATTTATCGAAAAGAAAATGGAATGATTTCTAAAGCAAGTAATGATGCAATAAAAATGGCAAAGGGTGAGTTTATAGTATTGGTGGATAACGATGATACTATAGAAAATGATGCATTGTATTATTTTGTTGAGGCACTTAATAATAATAAAAAGTTAGATTTGATATATTCTGATGAAGATAAACTTGATTATAATGGTAAAAGAATGGAACCACATTTTAAGCCAGATTGGTCTCCAGATACATTTATGTGTTTAAATTATATTTGTCATTTAACGGCTATTAGGAGAAGTATTGTTAATAAAATAGGCGGTTTTCGCAGTGAATATGACGGTAGTCAAGATTATGATTTGTTTTTAAGGGTAGTTGATGTTACTGATAATATTTATCATGTTCCTAAAATATTATATCATTGGAGGCAAACAAAAACGTCAACTGCTGGATATTTGGGTAACAAATCATATGCTTATTTGGCTGGAAAAAGGGCATTAGAGGATACATTAAAAAGAAGAAAAATAAAGGGTAAGGTGTATGTTAATTCCAAAGTTAGTACATATCTTGTAGAATATGAACATAATAATCCTAAAGTATCAATAATAATTCCTATGAAGGATAAAGCTAAAATTACTAAAAGTTGTTTAGAATCGTTATACAATAAAATGACTTATAAGAACTTTGAAATTATTATAGTTGATAATGGAAGTGTGGAAGAAGAAACTAGGCAAATGCTTAATTATTATAAGAGCAATTATGATAATTTTAGGGTTATCAGAATAGAATCAGAATTTAATTATTCATATTTAAATAATCAAGCTGTAAAAAAAGCAAAAGGTGAGTACATTTTATTCTTGAATAATGATACTGAGGTTAAGGATTCTAATTTTCTTGATGAAATGGTTGGCTATGCAATGCAGAAACATGTTGGATGTGTTGGAATAAAATTGATATATAAGGATAAAAAGGTTCAACATGCTGGAGTTGTGCTTGGTTATGGAGGAGTAGCAGGACATATATTTGTTCCGTATGATTATAGCGATGTTGGTTTATTTGGAAGACTTGCAATGCCTTATAATTATACTGCTGTAACTGCCGCTTGTTTATTAATAAAAAAATCAAAATTTACTGAAGTTAATGGGTTTGATGAGAATTTAAAAGTAGCTTTAAATGATGTTGATTTTTGCTTAAAGGTTTTAGAAAGAGGATATTATAATGTATGTCTTTCTAATGTAGAGATGTATCATTATGAATCAAGAAGTAGAGGTTATGAGGTAACAAAGGAAAAACAAGAAAGATATAAAAGAGAGGAATCTTATATGTTAAAAAAATGGGGAAAAAATCTTGATAATGATAAATATTTTAGTAAAAATAATTTATAGGAGTGAAAAATGAAAAAGAAAAAAATATTATTTATTATACTTTTATTATTTATCTTAGTGGGTTGTGTAGTTGGTATGTTTTTATATAAAAATTATTTAAAGAAATTAGAATATGAAAAACAGATTAAGTTAGTTGAAAATATTAGAAATAGTTATAATAAATTTGTAATTACTAATAAAGATACAAATTTATATGATAAAGAAAATAATATTGTAGGAGATATTTCTAAAGGAGTTTATCTAATTTTAAATGATATTGATGGTGATTATGATAAAGAAACTTTTAAGTTAAAATATTCTGATTATTATATAAAGTATTCTGATGTAGATAAAAGTGATGAGAAGACAGAAGAAAATAGATATAAAAATTATGTTCCATTTAATAAGAGTATTAAAATAAATAAAAATATAAAATTATATATTGATGATAATACTTATTATGTAATTAATGAGAAAGAAGAATTACCTATAATAATTGATGATAGTGATAAATATTATGTTGAATTTGATAATAAGTTATTATATGTTAATAAGGACAATGTAGAGGTGGTTGAAAAAAATAATTCTACTGAGGAAATTGCAAGTTCTTTAGCTGTTCTTAATTATCATTTTGTAATAAGTAAAGCGGATGGAGAAGATAAATTATGCGAACCTTCAAGTATTTGTCATACTGATACTCAGTTTGAAAGTCATATAAAGTATATAAAAGATAATAATTTTTATGCTATTACTATGAAGGAATTGGAATTGTTTATAGATAATAAAATTAATTTACCTAAAAAATCTGTTGCTATAACAATTGATGATGGTTGGTTTGTTTCTAGATCTAAAAAAATTCTAAATGATTATGAGGTGATGGGAACATTATTTTTAATAGGTTATCTTGCTCCTGTTAGTGATTATGCTTCACCTTATCTTGAAGTTCATTCTCACACTTGGAATTTACATAGTGTAAGCAATTGTAAACAAGGTAGGAGTCCGTTACTTTGTTATGATAAGGATAAAATAGTACAAGATTTAATGATGAGTAGAGAAAGTTTAAATAATACAACTTATTTTTGTTATCCATTTTATGAATATAATGATAATGCTATAAATGCGTTAAAAGAGGCTGGGTTTACTATGGCATTAACGGATGGAAACAAAAAAGTTGTTAGGGGAATTGATAAATTTAAAGTTCCTAGATATGTTATATTTGATACTACTACTGTTGAACAATTGGAATCATATTTAAAATGAATATGACTGTTATTAAATATATTTGAGGAGTTGAGTGGTTATGGTTTATTTGGATGTCTTTTTAATGATTCTTATTACTTTTATTTTTGTTTTGCTATTTATTCCAGTTGTTAGAGCTATTGCTATACATGTTGGTGCTTTAGATTTACCAAATGCTAGAAAGGTTCATAAGGTTCCAATACCTAGATTAGGTGGCTTGGGAATATATTTTGGTTTTTTACTTGGGTATATGCTTTTTGGCAAAGAATCTATACAAATGAATTCTATATTAATTGGAAGTTTTGTGATTGTTATTACTGGTATTATAGATGATATAAAACCAATTCCCGCTAAATATAAATTTTTAGGACAGTTAGTAGGTGCTTCTATAATTCCTTTGTATGGTGGTATTTTACTTAAAGATATTAGTGCTTTTGGTTTATATATGAATTTTGGAATTTTTAGTTATCCAATTACTATATTTTTTATACTTGGCGTTATTAATTGCATGAATTTGATTGATGGATTGGATGGGCTTGCTGGTGGAATAGCATCAATATATTTTATTACTATTGGTATTATTTCTGTTATTTTTAAAAACTCTAGTGGTCTTGATACTATTTTAACTTTTGTAATGTTAGGTAGTACTTTAGGATTTTTATTTCATAATTTTAATCCTGCATCTATTTTTATGGGAGATTCTGGTAGTATGTTTTTGGGGTATATGATAGCAGTTATTTCTCTTTTGGGATATAAGAATGTAACATTTACTTCTTTTATAGTTCCAATATTTTTACTTGCTATTCCTATACTTGATACTTTATTTGCGATAGTTAGAAGAATTGTTAATCATAAGCCTATATCTATGCCTGATAAGAATCATTTGCATCATCAATTATTGAAAAAAAATTTTTCTCAAAGAAAAACTGTATTAATAATATATTTAATAGATTCTTTGTTTGCTATAGCCTCTATAATATATGTTCTTGGGGATTTTAAACAGGGTATTATAATATATGCTATTTTGTTTATTATTGTTTTAATTTTGATATTGAAAACTGATATAATATTTGACAGACATAAAGAGAAGAAGTAATAATTATTTTTTCTTTTTTTGTTAATTGGTGAAAAATAATTGTATTTTTTTTGAATATATGATAAAATTTAATTATATTTATGATAGAGGAGAGGATAAAGATGGCTTTAAGTAAGTTAAAAAAAATGATTGTTGATACTGATGACGATGATGAGTTAGAGGAAGAAGAGGAGACTACTACTGAAGATTCAACTGCATCTAATGGTAAGATGATACTTTTAGAGCCACGTGCTTATTCTGAAAGTCAACAGATTGCCGATCATTTAAAGAAAAAGAATACTGTTGTAGTTAATATGAAAAGAGTTACTCCAGATCAAGCTAAAAGAATAGTTGACTTTTTAAGTGGTACTGTTTATGCTTTAGGTGGAGATTTACAAAAGATTGGTGGAGGAATATTTTTATGTACTCCAAAAAATGTTAATGTAGAGGGTGCTATAACAGATGATGATGAAAAGAATAAAAAAAGTAAAAATGATATTGATTTAGAGTGGTAGGGAAGTGTTAACATGAAACGATTTAGTATTGTTCCAAATGGTTATGATATTGATGAAGTTAATAATTTTGTGGATGTTGTAATTAAAAGATTGGAAAAACTTAATAGTGAAAATGCTTCTTATTTGAGTGAATTATCTAAACTTAAGGAAGAGGTTCAAAAGAGTAAGTATAGTTCTAGTTCTAATTATGAGTATCAAGTGACACAGGCTATTATAGCGGCTAATGAAACTGCTAATAGAATGAAACAAGTTGCTAAGGATGAGGCTTCTTTAATTGTTAATGAAGCTAAGGATAATGCTACTGCTATAGTTCATGAGGCTTTAGTAAATGCTCAAAAAACTGAACAAGATGCTGAATTGTTAAAGAAGAATGTTTCTGTATATATGGCTAGAGTCAAGAGTTTAACTGAGGCTCAATTAAAATTACTTGATGATATGGATAAAAAATATTAGAAAAAGGTTGACTTTTTTCTTTTTTTTTCATATAATGATAAAGAATTTAAAAGCAAGTGAAAGAGACGATATTTAAATTGATTTATAGAGAGTTAGTGGCTGGTGGAAACTAATATGATGTTTAAGTATAAATCACTCTGGATGTGATATTCTGATATTTAGGAATATTCCGGTTAATGCCGTTATCAAATGAAGAGCACTTATGTGAATTAAGGTGGTACCGCGGGTATACTCGTCCTTAAATTATGTAAGTGTTTTTTTATATTTTAGGAGGAAGATAAAATGAAAAAATTTAAAGAGTTAGATACTAGAAAAGTAAATGAAGTAGATAATGATATTTTAAAATATTGGGATTCTATAGATATATTAAAAAGAAGTATTGAAACTAGAAGTGAAAAAGATAATTTTGTATTTTATGATGGACCAATATATGCTAATGCAATGCCTGGTTTACATCATTTATATGGAAAAAATATTAAAGATGCTTTTTGTAAGTATTATACAATGAATGGTAAAAGAGTTCTTAGAAAAATAGGACTTGATACACATGGACTTCCAATTGAGGTTAATGTTGAGAAAAAATTAGGTTTTCATTCTAAATTAGATATTGAAAACTTTGGTATTGATAAATTTAATTTAGAATGTAAAAAGGCCACTGATACTAATGTAAGTGATGTATGCAGACTTACGCATATGATGGGGCAATTTATTGATACAAAAAATCCATATATTACTTGTAGTAATGATTATATTGAAAGTGAATGGTGGATATTAAAGAAGTTTGCAGATGCTGGATTATTATATCATACTAATAAAGTTTTACCTTATTGTACTAGGTGTGGTACAGAATTATCTGCTAATGAAGTTGCACAAGAATATAAGGAAATTTCAGTTAATACTGTATATGTTAAGTTTAAATTAAAGAAAGAAGATACTTATGTATTAGTATGGACTACTACTCCTTGGACTTTAATTGCAAATGTTGCACTTTGTGTAAATCCTGAAGAAGAATACATAAAGGTTAAATCTGATGGTGTTAATTATATAGTTGCTTCTATGCTTGCTGATAAAGTACTTACATCAGAATATGAAATTATTGAAACATATAAGGGAAAAGATTTAGAATATTTAGAATATGAACAATTAATTCCTGAATTATCTGTAGATAAGAAAGCCTTTTATATTACTTGTGATACTTATGTTACAATGACTGATGGTACAGGTATTGTTCATATAGCGCCCGCATTTGGTGTTGATGATAGCAACGTTGCTAAAAAATATGATTTACCAGTACTTAATCCAGTTGGAACTGATGGTAAGTACAAAGAAGGACCATGGAAAGATAGAATAGTTTATGAGAGTGAACTAGAGGTAGATATTATTAAATATTTAGCGGGTAATAATTTATTATATAAAAAGGAAAAAATTAAGCATAATTATCCACATTGTTGGAGATGTAAGACACCGTTATTATATTATGCTAAACCTGCTTGGTATATAAAGACTACTGCTTATAAAGATAAAATAATTGAAGCTAATAAAAAAGTTAATTGGTATCCAAATTTTGTTGGTGAAAAGAGATTTGCTAATTGGCTTGAAAACTTAGTTGATTGGTGTATTTCTAGAAATAGATATTGGGGTGCACCGCTACCTGTTTGGACTTGTGAATGTGAGCATATTCATACTATTGGATCAATTGATGAATTAATAGAGTTATCAATTGAAAAATTAGATAGAGATGAAATTGATTTACATAGACCATATGTAGATAATATTCATATTAAGTGTCCTAAATGTGGTAAGCCTATGACTAGAGTTAAAGATGTTTTAGATGTATGGTTTGATTCTGGTAGCATGCCTTATGCTCAATATCACTATCCATTTGAAAATAAAGAGTTATTTAAAAATCAATTTCCTGCTGATTTTATATCAGAAGGTATTGATCAAACTAGAGGATGGTTTTATGTATTGCTAGTTATTTCTACTTTTATTAGCGGACAATCAGCATTTAAAAATGTTTTAGTTAATGATTTATTGTTGGATGCTGAAGGTAAGAAAATGAGTAAAAGTAAGGGGAATGTTATTGAACCATTTTCTACTCTTGAAAAATATGGAGCAGACATTGTTAGATTTTATTTGCTATATGTATCTCCTGTTTGGACTCCATTAAAGTTTGATATGAAAGGACTATCAGAAGTACATTCAAAGTTCTTTAATCCTTTAAAAAATACTTATAATTTCTTCGTAATGTACGCTAATACTGATGGTGTTGATCCTAGAGAATATAGTGTAGATTTTAAAGATAGAGATGAAATAGATAGATGGTTATTATCAAAATATAATAGATTAATAAAAAATGTTGTTAATAGTTTTAATGAATATGATTTAAATAAGGTTACTAAATATTTATCTGAGTTTGTCAGTGAAGATTTATCTAATTGGTATATTAGAAGGAATAGAAAAAGATTTTGGGGTAGCGATTTAGATATTAGTAAGAAATCTGTTTATTTAACTACTTACGAAGTTTTAGTAGGACTTTCTAAATTACTTGCGCCTATTTCTCCATTTTTATCAGAAGAAATTTATCGTAATTTAACTGGTTTAGAATCTGTTCATTTAGCGGACTATCCTATATGTAATTCTGAGTATATAGATGAAGAGTTAGAAAATAGGATGGATTTAGTAATAGATTTTATATCAATGGGAAGAAATTCTAGGGATGAGGCTAAAATTAAAGTAAGACAGCCAATACAAGATGTTATTATAGATTCAAAATATAAAAATATTATTGGAGATATGGAAGAATTAATAAAAGAAGAATTAAATGTTAAAGAAGTAAAATATATTGATGATATGAGTGAATATATGAATATTAGTTATCGTCCTAATTATAGGGAAGCAGGTAAATATTTTGGTTCTGATATCAAAGCATTTGCAGATTATTTGAACAATATAACATCAGATGATATTAGTAAATTAAATAATGGTAATTTAAAAATTAAATTAAATGAAAATGAATATGATGTTACTTCAAATTTAGTAGATGTTAGAATAAGTTCTAAAGATGGATATGATGTAGTTACTTCTGATGATAAAGCTATAATATTAAATACTGATTTAACTTATGATTTAATATGTGAAGGACTTGCTAGAGAAACTGTATCAAAAATACAACAAATAAGAAAAAATAATGGTTATGATATAGTTGATAGAATTAATATTTATTATAGTTCTAATGATGAATATGCTAATAATATATCTAATTATATCGACTTTATTAAAGATGAAACTTTAGCTATTAATGTTAATAGGGAAGATAAAATTGATACAGAGATTTCAATTAACGATTATGTTGTTGGTATTAGATTAGAAGTTGTTAAAAAGTAAGACTAAGGTCTTTCTTTTTTATTATTATTTTGTTATAATTATCTCATAAGAAGGATAGTGATATTATGAAAAAGTTAAATAATAATGGATTTACTTTAGTTGAACTTTTAGCAGTAGTTGTAATTTTAGTAATTATTATGTTAGTTGCAATACCAAACATATCTTCGTCAATAGAAAGAAGAAAGATAAAAAATGAAACAAAGACGAAAGAGGTTATTATTGATGCTTCTGAGTTGTATGTTGATAAGAAAACTAATTTATATTGGTGTTATAAGAAAAAATGTGTTATGAGTGTGTCAGATTTAGTTAATGATGGTTATTTAGTTAGAAATGAAGTAAAAGATTATATAGACTATTGTTTTATATATGATAGTGATACTAAAAAAATTGATAGTAATAATTTTAGTGCGGATGTTTGTAATAATAGTGAGTATATTAAGTGTTCAAGTACTTGTACACCACCACAGTAATTGGGAGGAATGATAATGAAAAAATTAAATAATAAAGGATTTACTTTAGTTGAACTTTTAGCAGTTGTAGTAATATTGGTAATATTAATGGCTATTGCAATACCAAATATATCTTCTTCAATAGAAAGAAGTAATCAAAAAAAGGATGCTGCAATGCAGAAAATTATAGAAAGTGCTGGAGAACTTTATGTATCTAAATATAAGGGTAGTATTTCTAATAATTGTATAATTACAATTGAAAAATTAATAGAAGAAAATTATTTAAATGAAGATGATGTAGGAGATTATGGTAGTAGTTGTTTAACTTATGAAAATGGGAGTTTAAAATATTCTTCTGATTGTAGTGGCTTTTCTTATGGAGCATGTCGTTAGTAATTGACATATTACTTCTTTTTTTTTATAATAATTTAAGAAATGAGTGATGTAAAAATGAAAAAAATAATTTTGATTAAGTATGGAGAACTTACTACAAAAAAAGCTAATAGAAATTTATTTATTAATATTTTATATCAAAATATTAGAGAAATGTTAAAAAATTATGATGTAAAAATTATTAAAAATAGGGTTAGAATGTTTATTGAGGTAAATGATGATAATTATTTTGATGATGTTTTAACAATACTTCAAAAAATATTTGGTATTCATAGTATAGTTGTATGCTATCAAGTAGATACTAATATTGATAATATTAAAAATAATGTATTAGAGATAACAAAAGGACTTTCTTTTAATACTTTTAAAGTTGAAACTAAAAGAAGTGACAAGAATTTTCCTATTAAAAGTATGGAATTTAATAATATTATTGGGGGATTATTATTAAAGAATATAGATAATATTAAAGTTGATGTTCATAATCCTGATTATACTTTAAAAATAGAAATTAGGAATGATTACACTTATATTTATTCTAAAGAAATAGAAGGTGCTGGCGGATATCCAGTAGGTGTTGCAGGTAAAGGAGTATTGATGTTATCTGGAGGAATAGATTCCCCTGTTGCTGGATATATGGCTATGAAAAGGGGAATAAAGATAGAATGTTTATATTTTGAATCTCCACCACATACTTCAGAAATGGCTAAAAACAAAGTTAAAAAATTAGTTGAGAAGTTAAGTGAATATCAACCAAATATTAAACTTCATATTATTAATTTTACCAATATTCAAGAAAATATATATAAGAATATTAATCCTGAATATATGATAACTATTATGAGAAGAATGATGTATAGAATAAGTGAAAAAGTGATTGATAAAAGAGGATGTCTAGTTCTTATAAATGGTGAAAGTGTTGGACAAGTAGCAAGTCAAACATTAACTAGTATGAGAGTTATTAATAATGTTACTAATTATCCTGTTATTAGACCAGTTGCTTGTTTAGATAAGTTGGAGATTATTGAAATAAGTAAGCATATCGGTACATATGATATTTCTATATTACCATATGAAGATTGTTGTACTATTTTTTTGCCAAAACATCCTGTTATAAATCCAAGTTTAGAAAAAGCTTTATTATATGAGAGTATGTTTGATTATCAAACAATGATTGAAAAAGCAGTTAGCAGTATGGAAACAATAAATATAAATTCTAATAATAATGAGTTTGATTTTTAACAAAAATTACCATATAAATTAATGTATTAAATTTACAAATATTCACAACCTATAAGTGTAGGAGGTGAATGTAATGACTAGCCAAAACAATAATAAAATGGTAGTTCCTGGTGCAAAGCAAGCTATCGAAAGAATGAAATATGAAATAGCTAATGAATTTGGTGTTAATTTAGGACCAGATGCTACAGCTAGAGCTAACGGATCTGTTGGTGGTGAAATCACTAAGAGATTAGTTCAATTAGGACAAAATCAAATAAGTGGATCTAATTACAATTCAAATAAATAAGTATAAAGCTAAGGGATAGATATGATTATAATATCTATTCTTTTTTGTTTGACTTTTTTAAAAAATTATTTATAATATTTGTTGAGTTGGTGGGATTTGATGGTTGGAAATATCTATTTTAATAATGATAAAATTATTATTTTTGATTATGATAAGAAAATAAGAACAATAAATATTAATTCTTTTAATTTGAATGATAATTTGTTTTTAGATGAATTTGATAGTTTTATTATTAACTTTACAATTACTACTGAGAGTTTATCAAATTATTTGAGGTTTTATAATCATTTAATTAAGAAAGTTGATATTGTTATTAATCTTTCAGATTTGTCTGATGAGGAAATAAAAAATAAAAGTTTAGTATTAAAAGAAATAGAATCTATTACAAATTGTAGTTTTAAATATAGATATGATAGTTATGGAACTGCAAAAATAGATGAAATATTAGGTTCTATTGATTTTATAGAAAGACAAGCATTTATTGTTAAATATTATAATTTTAGTCCAATAGAAGCACTATTATTTATATATGATATGGTTAGAAATAGAGAATATAAAGAAGCGTTAGATGGAGAAAGTGTTGATATTTCAAGAAATCTTACAAAGGTTTTAAAAAATAAAACAATAGTTTGTTCTGGATTTGCTAATATATTTTCTGCTATTTGTAATAAAGTTGGAATATATACTGAAAATATTGAATGGAAGAGCTTAAAACCTTTTACAAGCGGACATTGTTCTAATTTATGTTATGTTAATGATAGAAAATATAATATTCATGGTATTTTAAGTGTTGATGTTACTAGAGGATGCAAAAAAGGAGACAACAATAACTTTTTAAATAACTATAATTCTTTTGGAAATTCATTTGATGAAGAAAGAATATTATATTCTAAGAGTGATTTGATTTATGTAGAAAAAGTTAATAATTTATTTTATGATATTCAGAATGGCTATGATAAATATATCAGTGTTTTTAATAGAGCTACTTCTATTGTTTCAAATTATCAAGCTTATTCTTTATTAGAGAAATTAAAGAAGTATATGCTAATTATTGGTTTTGAAGTTAACGATATTGATAAAATAAAGCAAAAAATTAAAAGAAGTACAAATAAGGATGATATTAGAAATGATATAGAAAAGTTGTTACAATTTTACGATATTAATGATTCAATTTATAAATTACAAATTCCATTTTATGATTTTGTAAATATTATATATAATGTTAGGAGAGTTGAGTATTCTATTGATTCTTCTAAATATTTGTTTACTCAACATAAGTTGCATTCTATTTTGAATAAACGTTATTCATTTAATTTTCCTCAATTTTGTTTAATATTATATTTGAATTTGTTTATCAGTAATGAAGAGTTAAAAATTGATAATGAATTTTTTGAATTTGGTAATAATTATTTTAAATTAGATGCAGAAAGGATGAAATTAATATCTGTTTTGAAAAAGATAAAAAATAAAAAAGATACTAATGGGTAACTTAATTTGTTATTTTAATATACATATTTATTGTAATGTAATTACTTCAATTCGCAAAGTAGAGAGTAAATAATAAAAAAACACGCATCTGCTGTGAACAGACACGTGACTCTCGAGAGTTTTCTCCTTGCTTTCAGATTGTCTAGCGACGTTTGACTGGAATACGCACTACCTTTTTCAAGGCAGAGACGTAAACAGACTTAGTCACTAAATGTGTTTTTCTAACTTTCATTATACTCGCACCTCCAATCTGGGGTACGTACCACAAGAAACTTCGCTAGCAATTTAATTATAGCACAAAAAGGGGAATATTTGAAAATAGTCCACTAAAAAACTCGAGATGTGGCAATCCCGAGCATTGAAAAAGAGACTAAGCTGCCACCCGATATTAAAACATTCGGATTTTAGGAAGAGTGCTGTTACACTCCCATCTGTTTAAATCCAGATATACAATTCCATTAATGGCTTTACCACAACGGAAGTTGTACCCTCACAAAGTATACCAATAAAGACATACTTATCAGGTGGTTTTAACATTAGTCTCTCCTTTCTATCCACTCAGATTAGTGGACTATTATATTTTAACACAAATTGGTTTGAAATCCCAACTAATAAGAAACCTTATTATTACTGGGATTTCTTTTCTTTTTGCAAAAATATTATCTATGAAAGAGGAGGGACGAGAATTTACTCGTTTTTCTTTGTAAAGAAGGAGGAAAAGTTAAATATGAAAAGACAATTTTATCGTCTAGGGGGGGGCTACTCGCTCCGCAATAATAAAAACCTTCAAAGATTGGAGGTTAAATGTTAGGGGTGGTTTAATTGGGTAGTACAGTTAAACTAGCAAATGATTTGTATTTAGAAACATCAAGTATTGTGCATAATGGAGAATTATTAAGTGATATATTAAATATCCAAGAGATACCTATAAATTTCAATATGGATTATATTTATTCAAGTGATTTGGATTATATATGTGTAAAAATAGGGAAATTGGTTATATTAAATATTCATACTATAGCTTTTAAACAAGAAGTGCCTACTAATGGACAAATGCTTATTAATCAATTACCTATTCATAATAAAGGAAATGCAGGAATTATATTTTATTTATATGGTGGTGGTATAAACGCCAGTGGTAAGACTTTAAGATTGGCATTAACGCAATATGGAAATATTCAAACCCATTGGTCATCAGATATAATTTATGGCGATAGTGCAAATACTCAATATAGTGGTATTTTGATATATAAAGCAAAATAAATACAAACATTTCTAACATAGAATAATATGACAAATATACAAAGCGGTTATTTAAAAACTAAAAATGGTGTTCAACTAATGACGACGGTTCCTTATCCGATAGGAGCAATTTATCTATCTATTGATAGTACCAACCCAACTAAACTGTTCGGAGGTACTTGGCAACAAATTGCACAAGGTAGAACTTTGGTTGGAGTTGACACTAGTGATATTGACTTTAATATAGTTGAAAAAACAGGTGGAGAAAAGACACATACCTTAACAGTTGATGAAATGCCAAGTCATAATCATCATTTTTTTAGAGGAACAGATGGTACGAGTTATTTTGGGGTTACTGGTAAAGAACCTAACGGTGGCAGTCCATATCAAGTTGATACAAGTTCTGCTGGTGGTGGACAAGCACATAACAATTTACAGCCTTATTACACCTGTTATATTTGGCTTAGAACAGCTTAAAAATTAATTGAAGACCCTACTATTTATTGGTAGGGTCTTCTTCATCTATTGGTTTAAACAATTCTCTAATATCTAAACCAAGTGCATCAGCAATTCTGCCGAGACTTACTATTGTAAATCCTCTTTGCATTTTCTTACTTTCAATTTTTGCAACGTAATTCATCGTAATTCCTGCTTTATCAGCAAGTTGTTGTTGAGTAAGTCCAGCTTCTTCACGTAGCCTTTTAATATTATATCTAATAATATCAAAGTAGTAGGTGTCGCTATGCATCATTATCACCTTCCTACTTTTATTATGGACAAAATGTCCATTAAAATATATGGACACGATGTCCAATGTATGATATAATTAATAGTGATAGGAGTTGGATAATTTATGGCAAGTGCAAAAAATAAAGTTCTTAGTGGAGATTATGTTGACGACAGTGTGAGAATAGAAGGCCTTGGAACGCAACTAGTTTTTGGATATGGTAAGGACAATGACCTTTTTACTACTACACATATTACTCTCGATAAAAGTACAGTTGAAAGTTACGAAGTATTAACAGAAGATAAAGTGAAATCAGCATCTAGTACTATGTTAAGAGCTGGTGCTGGAGCTTTACTTCTAGGGCCTGTGGGATTATTGGCAGGTGTGTCTGGAAAGACAAAAGGAATTTATAATGTTGCAATTTTATTTAAAGATGGTAAGAAAAGTCTAATAGAAATTGATGATAAACATTATAAGGTTTTGATGAAAGTCCTATTCTAAAATAAATTGTCAAAGAACGATGAGGTTATTATAGATTTATTCTATGGTAGCCTCTTTTTTTTACGCTATCCCAAAATCTTTAGTAGCCGTTCTTGTGATATTTCGTTACAGGATGAAAATAGTTTAATTATCTCGGATATACTAAATATTCCAAATTCATCATCAGCATAAAAAACTAAGTAAGGCATAGCAACTGGTTGATAATTCTTTAAAATTACTGGTAAAGATTTATGAGAATATTGTTCTCCTTCAGGCATTAATGTGTATAGTTGGAAGAATAAATATCCAAATAAAACCATAATTATATGCAATGCTATCATATTAATTTTTGTACTTTTAAAATCTTGAAGTTTCCAAAAATCTTTTAATTGACGATAGTCTTCTTCGATTTCAGGTCTTAATTCATATGTCGTTATAATTTGTTTTGCACTTACTGTTGTGTCAGTAGTAATAAATACGAAATAAGAGTCTGTTTCAGTGTCCCAAACAACACAAGAATTGATTTCTACGTCGTCATTTTCATTATATTTTTTGCGAGATTGTGCCACGTCAGACCACCAATAATTTTTAAGATTAGGTACAAATGCAATCTTTTGCTTTTCACGGCTAGGGTGTTGTTCCCATTTATCTTCATCTTTTGCAATTTGTACAGCTATTTGATAGGCATTCATATTACTTCTCAAAGGTACATAAACATCTATTTGTCTTTCATTTTTTAAATAATTTATTAAATCTCTATCAAGAAAACCTCTGTCTTCAATAAGAATGTCTCCAGGATTAAATACCTTTGTGGTTTTCAGCATTTCTCTACTAAGTTCTAAATCGTGAACATTCATTGCACCAAACTCAATTTCCTCAATGATGCCTGTATCTTCAACAATTCCACGTATGGATGCTAGTTTATATCCACGGTCAGCATCACCATATTTATTAGTTGTTACGGCGGATTGTTCATAGTTATCATTATCAAGGTTTACGGACAATTCAGTACAGTCAAGAATATGAATATTAGGTTTGTAATTTAGTTTTGGCATAATTTGTTCTTGTACGACTTCGTTGTATGATTTAAACAATTCTTTTGCTTCATATTTTCCAAATAGAAAACGCAAACTGCTTTCAGTCATCATACCAGCCTTTAAATCTTTTTCTGTATCAATAATATTGTAACCTAATTCAGCCAACACTCTATGGTCTGTAATAGCATAAGGAACATCACAAATGCTAGTATTTGTTTTCATTTTAGCTGCAACAGATAAAGCCATTACTAATTCAAATGGTATAGTTGTATTGTGTGCTCTTTTATCAGGTAATTTATTTGCAAGACAAGCAAGTATTCCGCTTTTGTGCATACTTAAAATAATGTCATCTACTAAATTAGACACACTTGCCGCAACATTATCAAAAGCTCCTGTATAAATTTTCCTTAAAACCGACTCTTTATTCTCTTTACATATCTTAATCATATCAAAAACCTCCCTGAAATATGACAACCCCATTTATTTTTATGTAATATTATAGTATAATTATATTGATAAATCAATGAAACCGAAGGAGGTTTATATGAGAACAGTAAGAAATGGTATGTTTGGAACAACATCTAACATAAATACATATACAGATGTCGATATTGGCATTCGTTTAAGAGATACAAGAAAGAAAAATAGATATACAATAGAACAATTAGCAAAAGAGTTAGAAGTAAGTGAAGAAACTATACAAGCTTGGGAAGACAGTTTAGCTCTTCCAGCAGATAAATATGTTGAAAAATTATCAAAACTTTATAAGGTCAAAAAAGATTACTTGTTAGGATTAGACAAGTAATTTTTCATTTGTCAAGTAAAAATCTACTTTGCGAATTGAAGTGTAATTAATACGTAGTTGACAAATTCTGATTAAGTGATATAATAAAGTTCCTAGAAGTTTGTTGATGGGGGATCTGTTTATGAAAAATGATATTAAGGAATATGTTGATAGTAAGAATGTTATAGATGCTAATTGCTTAAATGAAATGTTTAAAAAGTTTGGCAAAAATAGAGTATTAGATTTTTTTGAGAAACTATTTGATGATGAAAATTTTGATTTTAATAAAGAAAGTAACCAAAAGAAGTATGTTGGATATTTAGAATATATTGCTAAAGATGTAGATGAAGAACAAAAACAAGATATTAGTGTTTCTGAGTATTATAATGATACAATTGGTGTTTCTAATACTCATATTGATTCTGTTAAGGCTTATTTATCTAAGTTCGAAGAGCATGATTTATTTTCTGCAGAAGAAGAGAAAGAGACTGCAAAAGTTATTTATGATGGTAGAGTTAAGGAAGATGGTAGTAGTTCTCTTTATTTGTTGAGAACTATATCAGTTGCTGATTTGGGGCAAGGTGATAATACAGAACAGACACGTGGTATGAATTATAGAATTATTGATTTTAATATTGTTTATAATACTATTAGTAAATGTGAAAATGTTGAAGATAGAAATAGGTTATTGAAGTTAGTAAATAAGGCCATAAATAAAAATGGTGAGGAATCTACTGTACGTAAATATGAAAAAGTTAAATATGATGAGTTAAGAGAAAAACTTAATAATGGAGTTGCTGTTAATGGTAAATCATTAACAATAGAAGAGTTAGAAAAACAGTTAATAATGATTGCAGATTATAGAAAAAAATATAATGATATGATTAATCGTAATTTGAGATTAGTTGTATCAATTGCTAAAAGGTATGGTAATAGGGGTTTGGATTTCTTAGATTTAATTAATGAGGGTAATATTGGCCTAATGAAGGCAATTGAAAAATATGATGTTACTAGAGGTAATAAATTTTCTACTTATGCAACTTGGTGGATAAGACAAGCTATTACTAGAGCGATTGCAGATAGTAGTAGAGTAATTAGAGTTCCAGTGCATATGAATGATACTGTAAATAAAATTGAAAAAGTTAGAAGAAAATTAACTGCTGAACTTGGTAAAGAACCTTCTCTTTCTGATATTGCTGAGGAATTAGGTGTCTCAGAAAGTGATATTGAGAAGGCTATAAATTATACTAATATAGTGGTTTCTTTAGATACTCCTATTGGTGAAGATGGAGATAGTACTTTGGGAGATTTTGTTAGGGATGAGAATACTGATATTACTGATGTTGCGGAGCAGTCTGAATTAAAAGGATTGATAGAACAATTGCTATCTACTTTAACTGATAGAGACAGAAAAATTATTGAATTAAGATTTGGATTGAATGGTCAAAGACCACATACATTAGAAGAGGTTGGAACTGTGTTTGGTATTACTCGCGAAAGGGTTAGACAAGTAGAGGCAAAGACTTTGAAGAAGTTTAGAAAACCATCAATAGCTAAGAATTTGGAAGGCTATTTTGAATAAAATTAAAATAAACTTATTGACAAATAGGATAAAAAAGAATAAAATTTAGTTATAGTTAAGAAGCAATGATGCGGGATGGAAACCGTGGAGCTATGTATTGTAAAGAGATTCGTAAGAATAAATAAGGTGGAACCGCGGGTGTATGCTCGTCCTTATGTTTAATACTTATGGGTCTCTTTTTATTGGAGGGATGATTATATGGAAAAATTAACTATGGAAAAGATTGTTGCTATATGTAAGCAATATGGATTTATTTATCAAGGTAGTGAGATATATGGAGGTCTTGCTAATACTTGGGATTATGGTCCATTGGGAGCTAGACTTAAGAATAATGTTAAGGATGCTTGGAGAAAGAGATTTATTCAAGAAAATGATAATAGTTATGAAATAGATGCTGATATTTTGATGCATCCTAGAGTATGGGAAGCAAGCGGACATACTACTAGTTTCTCTGATCCATTAATTGATTGTAAGGGCTGCAAGAGTAGATATAGAGCAGATAAGTTGATTGAAGAAAATACTCATGATATTAATCCTGACACTTTATCTGATTCAGAAATGGTTAGTTACATAAAAGAGCATAATATTAAATGTCCTAAGTGTGGTAAATGTGATTTTACTGATATAAGAGAATTTAATTTAATGTTTGCAACTCATCGTGGTGTTATTAAAGATGATAAGAATGGATTAGTTTATTTAAGACCAGAGACTGCTCAAGGTGAATTTGTTAATTTCTTAAATGTTCAAAGAACTATGAGAGCTAAAATTCCTTTTGGTATTGGACAAATTGGTAAAGCATTTAGAAATGAAATTACTCCTGGTAACTTTACATTTAGAACCATTGAATTTGAACAAATGGAACATCAATTATTTTGTAAAGAAGGTACTGATTCTGGATTTTATAGATTCTATAAAGAATATGCAATGAACTTTTTAAAAGATTTAGGAATAAATACTGATAAATTAAGATTTAAAGATCATGAAAAACTTGCACATTATGCAAAAGAAGCCTGCGATATTGAATACTTATTCCCTATGGGTTGGGGTGAATTATGGGGAACTCATAATAGAACTAATTATGATTTATCTAGACATCAAGAATTTTCTTCAGTTTCACAAGAGTATTTAGATCCAGAAGATAACTCTAAATATGTACCATATGTTGTTGAATCTTCAGTAGGTTGTGATAGACTTACTTTAGCAGTACTATGTGATAGTTATGATGAAGAAGTACTTGGTGATGGTACAGTTAGAGAAGTTATGCATTTTAGTCCAGTTTTAGCTCCTTATAAAGTTGCAGTACTTCCATTAGTAAAGAAGTATCATAGTGAATACGCTAAAGAATTATATAGAAAATTACAACATAGTTTTATGTGTTCTTATGATGAAACAGGTAGTATTGGTAAAAGATATAGAAGAAGTGATATAAGTGGTACTCCTTATTGTATTACCGTAGATGATGAAACATTAAATAATCATACTGTTACTTTAAGAGATAGAGATACTATGGAACAAATTAAACTTGATATTGATGAGGTTGAAGAATATATTAAGAGTAAAATTAATTTATAATTTGAAAGTAGGGGGAAAATATGGATGATTTTAGTCACGCACGTACTTGTTATGTATCTTATAATAATGAGGATATGCTAATGTTATATAATTATTTATTAAGAAAATACAGTTTTGAGATAATTAGTTGTGGATTAGAAGTAGATACAAATATTAGTTTTATAGATATTTGTGATATGGATGAGTATGAGAATATTATTAAAGATGGTAATAAATTCTTAATAAGTAATAATATTAAAGATGTATTATATGTGGATATATGTGGTAATTTACTAAATCCTAATTTAATATATTTAGGTTTGCTTAATTTAAATGAGAGGAAAGGTTCCATTTTTTGGACATTAGATGAGAGGTTACCTAAGGATATAAAAAATTATTTATTTTGTTTAAAAGAATACATTGGTTCAAAAGATATGATAGTTCAAAGATATGAAGAAGATAAGTGTGGTGGTTATCTTGTTCTAATGTCAAAAGATATTAATAAATATGAAGAATATCAATATAAGATGCAAGAGTTTTTTGCAGAAAATGGTTTTGGACCTTTTGTTTCATTTGAAACTTTAAATGAAGTAGGCGCAACAGTTGATGATACAAAGTATTTATCAAAAACTTTGAAAAAAGGTGGTAATGATTTATGGACTTAAAGCAAGAAATAGAAAAAATAAAAGAAAGAAATAAAAGAGTTGAGTTAGATAAAAAATGGGAAACTAGTTTAACTAGAAGAATATTAATTGTAATCCTTACCTATATTGTTGTTGTTATATATTCATTTTCCATTGATAAGATTAATAATATACTCTTAAGTTCTTTAGTACCAGTATTTGGATTTGTATTATCTACAATGTCTTTAAATGGTTTTAGAAAAGTTTGGGAAAAAAGAATTAAGTAGTTAGATATTTAATTATAATAAAAACTTACGAGTTTAATAATTCGTAAGTTCTTTTTTGTGTTATTACAAGTACTGCTTTATTAATAAATTAATATTAAAATTATAGTAAATTACAAAAAAACTAACTATTTCTAGTTAGCATTTATTACTCTCAGAAGTAAATTTTCCGAGTTTCCTATCAATCTGGAGGGCCTAGTCGGATTTGAACCAACGATCAGGGAGTTGCAGTCCCATGCCTTACCACTTGGCTATAGACCCATAACAAAGTTATGTATTAATTATATAAAAATATTTATTTTATGTCAATACTTTTTTAGTTATCTCATTGTTAAATGTTTTAATTTTATTTATTATATGATACAATATTATGGGAAAGGGAATAATTATGAAAAGAAAGATAATAGTAAAAGATAATAATAATATAATGAGTATTCTAAATGAATATGGTATTGGTAAAAATAAAGTAAAGTCATTAGTTCATTATAATAATATATATGTAAATGGAAATGTAATTATGAAACTACCATTTAATGTTAAAATTGGAGATATAATTGAGATAAAAGATGAAATTAAAGTTGATACTAATTTAGATATTGTTTATGAAGATAGTAATTATTTAATTGTAAATAAGGAAGCAGGTTTATTAACTATTAGTACTAGTAATCAGAATAAAGATAAAGAAATTACTTTATATAAAAAAGTTAGAGATTATTTAAATAAAAAGAAAGAATATTCTTTTATAGTTAATAGAATAGATAAAGAAACTAGTGGTATCGTTGTATTTGTAAAGAATTTAAAATTAAAAGAAGCTCTTCAAAGTAATTGGAATGATATTGTTAAAAAAAGAGGATATATTGCTATTGTTAGTGGTAAAATCAATAATGATGGTAGAATAGATAATTATTTATATGAAGATAAAAAAACTTTCGTTCATAGCAGTTCATTTGGAAAACGCGCTATTACTAATTATAAAGTCATTAAAAGTAATAGTAAGTATACTATGTTAGATGTCAATATTGAGACTGGTAGAAAAAATCAAATTAGAGTTCATATGACTGAAATGGGTCATCCAATCGTAGGAGATAAAAAATATTATAGTAAAGATAATTCTTTAAAAAGATTATGCTTACATGCTTATGAATTAGATTTTATTGATCCTATTACTAAGAAAAAGTTGGTGTTTAAAAGTGAAGTTCCAAAATCTTTTTATTCTTTATTTTAGTATTATTAATATAATTGGCTTTTATATGTGCTATACAGATAAAAGAAGAGCTATTAAAAGAAAATTTAGAATAGAAGAATCTACTTTATTATTTATCTGCTTTTTAGGAGGATGTTTTGGATTTTTTATTGGAATGTTTTTATTTCATCATAAAAACAGAAAAGTTAAATTTAAGGTATTAGTGCCTATTTGTATAATTATATGGAGTTATATAATATTAAATCATATTATATAGTATTTATTAAATATAATAGTATCAATTACTTTTTTATACATTATTAAAGTAATTGATATTTTTAATTTTAAATAAAATTATTAATTTGATATTAAATTTGATATATAGAATTGACATTGAAGCAAGAGTAATGATTTGATATATGGGTTTGACATTAAAGGTAAAGGTAATGATTTGATTATAGGTACTGCCTAGAAGTGTATCAGCACTGGCAGATAAAAACATTGCGAGAATATTTATAGTTTGCTATAATATAAGTAACGAAAGAGATGATTAGTATGAAAAAAGTTGAATTGTTATGTCCTGTTGGTAATAAAGATATGTTATATCAAGCTATTCATAATGGAGCAGATGCAGTTTATTTATCAGGTAAAAGATTTGGCGCTAGAAAGTTTGCTAATAATTTTAGTGATTCAGAATTGGTCTCTGCTATAGAATATAGTCATTTATATGGAGTAAAAGTATATGTAACAGTTAATACTATGATTTATATGAGTGAAGTTAGTAGTGTAATGGATTATTTAAAGTTTCTTTATATTAACGGAGTAGATGCAGTTATAATGCAAGATATTGGTCTTATAAAATTAGCTAGGGAAAAGATTAGTGGTTTAGAAATACATGCTTCTACTCAATGCCATAACCATAATAAAGAACAAATTAGTCTTTTAAAAGATATGGGTGTTACTAGAGTAGTAATGGCTAGAGAAATGAGCTTAAATGAAATAAAAAGTATTGATGTAGATATTGAAAAAGAAGTATTTGTATATGGTGCTTTATGTGTATGTTATTCTGGATGTTGTTTATTTAGCAGTATGAATGGTGGTAGAAGTGGTAATAGGGGAGAATGTGTCGGATCTTGTAGGTTACCATATAAGTTGATGTGTGATGATAAAGAAATAGATTGTGAAGATGAATATTTACTTAGTACTAGAGATTTAAATACTTTAGATAAATTACCATTACTTATAGAAAGTGGAATTGATAGTTTAAAAATAGAAGGTAGAATGAAAAGTCCATATTATGTTGGTTATGTTACTAAAGTTTATAGAAGACTAATTGATGCATATTATAATGGTGATGATTGTAATGTTACTACTAAAGAATTAACTAACTTAAAAAAATTGTTTAATAGAAAATATACTTTAGGTTATTTATTTAATGAAAAATCTATTATGAATAGAAAGAGTCCTAATCATTTAGGAGTAAATATCGGTAAAGTTATAAAATGTGATAAAAGAAAGATTTATATTAAACTAGATAGTGATTCTTTGAATCAAGAAGATGGTATTAGATTTGTAAATAGCAATAAAGGTATGATGATTAATAGATTATATAATGATAAATATCTACTTGTTAATCATATTCCTTGTGGTAGTATTTGTATATTAGATAATAAATTTGGTTATATATTTAAAAGTGGTGAGATTGTTTCTAAAACTATTGATAGCATTTTAATAAAGGAAATAAGTAATGTATGTGAAAAAGTTATAAATGTTAGTTATAAGGTATATGCTAAAAAAGGGGAGAAGTTATTTATTAGTATTAGTGATGGAGATAATACTTATAGTGTATATGGTAATATTGTAGAAGAGTCTATTAATAGATGTATAAGTGCTAGTGATATAGAAAATAAACTATCTAAACTTGGAAATACTCCTTATAGATGTAATGATATAGAAATGGATATAGATGATAATATATTTATTCCTATTAGTGAGATTAATAATATTAGAAGAGAACTTACTGATAATCTTAGTTTAATTAGAAAAAATATTCTAAAAAGAGCTGATTTTGATTTAAAATTAGATGATAATAATATTAATAGGAGTGTTAGTACTATTAAAAATATTAGCGTTCTTGTTAGAAATGAAGAACAATTAGAAAGTATTTTAAAATATAATATTAAAGATATTTATACTCCTGATTATGATTTATATATTAAGTATAAGGATAAATATGATAATATTTATTATCGTACAAAAAGAGTTAATAATTGTAAATATAATTATAATAATGATAATTTACTAGTGTGTGAATTAGGAGGAATAAATAAATATAGTAAGAATAATAATGTTATTAGTGATTATTTTTTAAATGTTAGTAATAGTTATAGTGTTGATTTTTTATCTAGTTTAGGAGTTAAAAGAGTTAGTTTATCTGTAGAGATTGATGATTATGAGATAGATAATATTGCTAAAGCAAGTAAAAGTGAATTAGAAATAATTATATATGGTAGGATAGAGGTTATGATTATGAAATATTGTCCTTTATCTGAAATAATAAATAATTGTAGGGTATGTAAGAGTAATAAGCATTCTTATTATTTAAAGAGTACTGATAATAAGTTATATCCTATTATACATAGTGATTGTTATACTTCTATAATGAATTCATCTAATACTGATAAGATTGCTAATATTAATAGTTATTTAAAAATGGGAATTAATAATTTTAGAATAGAGTTATTTGATGAAAGTAGTGAAGATATTGATAAAATATTTAAAAGATTATAAAGTTACAATACATCATCAATAGAGTGATAATATACTTATCATTCTTTTTTCTTTGTTTACGTTTAGTTAATTTATATTGACTATATATGTTAAATTTGATATTGTAAAAGACGTGTGTTTGATAGAGTGTTTTCTTCTTATTAGCTTCAGGGGGTAATTCTTTTGGGGGTAATGAGGAGTGTGGTATTATGAGAAGTATAGAAAGAAAATTTTTATATTTAATAATATTATTTTTAATTATCATAATTTTAAAATTTATATAATTAAAAAGACACTTGAAAGTATTCAAGTGCTCTAAGTAAGAAGAGGGCATTTGCAACTACTCAAACACACACTCTATATAAATATTATCATAAAATATATGTTTTGTCAAAAATAATAAATATGATTTTAGCGTAATAAATTAGATAAAAATGTAAAAAATTACTGTGTAGCGTAATAAATTGACAAAAAATGAATATAGTATTATAATGTGTATATAAGAAAAGAGGAGAGATTATGGTAATTCGTGAAAGATATTTAAAATTAATAAGGCCATTTTATCAACAAGATTTAATAAAGGTTTTGGTTGGTATAAGACGTTCTGGTAAATCTGTTATTTTAAGACAAATAATGGATGAGTTAAAAGAAAATAATATAGATGACAGTCATATTATCTATATTAATTTTGAAGATTATGATTATGAAGAATATACAGATCCTAAAAAATTAAATAATTATGTTAAGGAAAAAATAATAGACGATAAGAAGTATTATATATTTTTTGATGAAATTCAAAATGTTCTTGAATGGGAAAAGGTTGTTAATTCACTTAGGGCAACTAAAAATACATCTATTTTTATAACTGGTTCAAATAGTGATTTATTATCTAGTGATTTAGCAACTCATATTGCTGGTAGGTATGTAAGTTTTAAAATTACTCCTTTTACTTTTCAAGAAACATGTAAATTGTTAAATATAGGCGATAGAAGAGATATTGAAGATGCCTTTAATGATTATATTAAATGGGGAGGAATGCCACAAAGATTTATGCAAGAGAATGATATTTCAAGAAAAGCTTATTTAAGTGATGTTTATGATTCAATAATAATTAAAGATATAGTAAAGAGATTCAATATAAAAGATATTGATTTATTGAATAGGATAGTTACTTATATTTTAACTACTTTAACTCAGATGTTTTCACCTGACAGTTTAAAAAAGTATATGCAAAGTGAATCAAGAAATGTATCTTTGGAAACTTTGTATAATTATCTTGATTATATAACTCGTTCTAATCTTATATCGAAGGCTGAAAGATATGATGTTCGTGGTAAAAGAATTCTTACAGGTAAATATAAATATTATTTAACAGATTTAGGATTTACTAATATATTAAGTGAAGGAAAAAAAGGCCAAATGGGAGCATACTTAGAAAATATAGTATATAATGAATTAATAGCAAGAGGTTATAATGTTAATGTTGGTACATTAGAGAATGGAGAAATAGATTTTATTGCAACTAGATTTGATGAAAAGATATATATTCAGGTAGCATATATTTTAAGTGATGAAACAGTAATTGAAAGAGAATTTAATGCTTATAAAAAAATAGATGATAATTATCCTAAATATGTTCTTTCAATGGATAGTTTTGATTTTTCTCAAAATGGAATAATTCATAAAAATATTATTGATTGGTTATTAAAAAAATAGAAAGTAGACATAGGAGTGAGTTTGTCTACTTTCTTATATTAAACTGTAGAGGTGTTTAATATTAATTTTTTTATTTCTCTATCTGATAAAATTTTCCCTTGACTGATGATTTTATTATCAACAACAATCGCAGGTGTTATTTTAATATTATATTTCTTTTTATCGGAGTTTGTATTTAATTCACAAATACTAACGGGAACATTTATTTGTTCTTCAACTCTTTTTATTATCTTTTTTAATCTCATACCATTGGAACAATTCGAACCAATTATTTTTATCTCTATAATATCACTTCTCCTTTCTTGATATAAGTATATGATAAAAATATGGGTAAATTATGGAATAAATTTGTTATTATGTAAAATTAATATATAACTAGTATTTAGAATATAATTTAAAGGGTGAACTATATTGAAGAAAATATTTTATATTTTAATTATTGTATTAGCAATACTTATTATTATTTATTTTAGTAAGGGGAATAAGGAAATAGTTAATTATGAATATAGTGAAGATAATATAGATATTATGTATCCTAAATTTGGTGATAATTGGTTAGATGAATATATTAATAATTATGTTAATCTAAAACTTAATGATTTTAAATACGGGGACTATGATTATTGCTTTTTAGATTATGATTATAATATAAATGATAATAATTTAGATTTAGTATTTTATTACTATAAATATTCTAAATCTTTATATGATAGTGGAAAAGAATTATTTAAAATTGATTTAGATAGTCATAGTATTAATAAAACTAAAGATACTAATGATAAGGAATATGATATTTATATGAATAAAGTTGTATCTAAAGATAGTAAAATGGTAGCGTTTACATTTGATGATGGTCCTAGTCATAATACTAATAAGATTATTTCTATTTTAAATAAATATGGTGTTAGGGCAACATTCTTTTTATTAGGTACTAATATTAATAATAATTTAGATGTTTTAAATAATTTATATAATAGTGGTATGGAAATAGGTAATCATTCATATTCCCATAAATTATTAACTAGATTATCTAAAGAAAAAGTAGAAGAAGAATTTAATAAAACTAGTGAACTTATATATAATAATATTTCTATTTATCCAACTGTTTTTAGACCTAGTTATGGTTCTGTTAATAAGAAAATTAAAAGTGTTGTCAAAGGACCTATAATACTTTGGAATATAGATACTTTAGACTGGAAACATCATAATTCTAATTATATATATAATAAAATAGTAAATAAAGTTAAAGATGGAGATATTATACTTATGCATGATATTTATAGTGCTACAGGAAATGCTATAGAGAAAGTAATACCAGAACTTTTACGACGCGGTTTTAAAATTGTTACTGTATCAGAACTTTTTTATTATAAAAATATAGAACTTAATAATGGTAGTGTTTATAGGTATGCAAAAAAATAGAAGAAATTGTTATTTATTTCTTCTTAATTATCTTACCATCATCAACTTCATATGTTATATCCGCTAAAGTATCTATATCTTCTTTTATATGAGAAGCAATAATTATAAGTTTTCCTTTTTCTTTCTCTTTTTTGATTATTTCTCTAAATTTTTCTGCCGTTTTATTTTCTATTCCATTTAATGGCTCATCTAATATTATTACTTTAGGATCTTCCATTAATACTTGTGCTAAACCTAGTTTTTGTTTTGTTCCTAAAGAATATGTACTATACTTCTTGTCCTTTTCTTCATATAAATTTAAATCTTTAAGAGTTTTATATATTTCATTAGTCCCTATTTTCTTTTGGATGTCTGCTAGTAGAATTAAATTTTCTAGTCCTGTTAAATCTGGTAAAAAACAAGGTTTTTCAATCAATGCTCTAGTATCTTTAGGAAATGTGTTATTACCACTAATATCTATGCCGTCATATAAAATCTTACCTGACGTTGGTTTATAAAAACCACATAGTAATTTTAAAAATACACTTTTACCACTTCCATTTCTTCCTATAAGTCCATATATCTTTCCGCTTTCAAAAGTTATGTTGATATCTTTTAAAACTTCTATTTTATTAAATGATTTATTTAGATTCTTAACTTCAATTTTCATTCTTATTCCTCCAATTCTTTTATATTAATAACATTTTTACTTGATAAAATGTATAATAATATTAACAGCACTATTAATGATAAAGATATTAAAATAATATGATTTTGTATTAGATAAAACTTTATAGGAATTAATCCAATAATTATCAAGATGATTAATATAATAGTTAATATATTTCTATAAGTATTTTTAAGTGTTGTAATATAGAAATATATTATTTCTAATAATAAATATAAAATATAACTATATAATAT
>ERZ808240.1417-NODE-1417-length-29925-cov-13.829294_pt1 | contig 29925 bp, 30 predicted proteins | sample MGYA00521084_ERZ808240 | MGnify/ENA primary metagenome ERZ808240 (study PRJEB31516, sample SAMN03275571) | gut metagenome | biome: mammalia-associated habitat; material: feces | host: Papio cynocephalus | place: Kenya | collected 2012-08-06 ... | reverse complement strand
GCTTTTTGAACCATTTTGATATAGTCTGAGCAGTCGATTATCGCTTGCTGAACTGAGGTGCACGACGTGCAGCCTTCAGACCGTATTTCTTTCTTTCCTTCATTCTGGGGTCGCGGGTCATGAAGCCGGCGGCCTTCAGAGAGGCGCGGTACTCGGGGTTCAGGGTGACCAGGGCGCGGGAAATGCCGTGGCGGATGGCGCCGGCCTGACCGGAAACGCCGCCGCCCGCGACGGAAACAACGATGTCAACCTTGCCCAGCAGATCGGTGGTGACCAGGGGCTGACGGACGATCAGCTTCAGGGTCTCCAGACCAAAGTAGTCGTCGATCTCGCGACCGTTGACAATGATGGAACCGGTGCCGTTCTCGTAGACGCGAACGCGGGCAACGCTGGACTTACGACGGCCGGTGCCGTAAAAATACTTCTTCTTGCTCTCGTACATTCTAAGTTACCTCCAAATTAGTCCAGATTCCAAACTTCGGGCTTCTGGGCAGTGTGGGGATGCTCGGCGCCCTTGTACAGGTGCAGGCGGGTCAGAGCGTTCTTGCCCAGGGTGTTCTTGGGCAGCATGCCCTTGACGGCCAGCTCAACGGCGTAGTCGGAGCGGGCAGCCATCATGTCGCGGGCCTTGGTCTCTTTCAGACCGCCGATCCAGCCGGACACACGGTAGTACTTCTTCTGCTCGGCCTTCTTGCCGGTCAGAACAGCCTTGTCGGTGTTGATGATGATGACATTGTCACCGCAGTCAACGTTGGGGGTGAAGTCAACCTTGTGCTTGCCGCGAAGCAGGTTAGCGGCGGCGACAGCGGTACGGCCCAGGGGCTTACCGGCAGCGTCGATCACATACCACTTGCGCTCCAGGGTCTCCTTTTTCAGCAGAGTAGTGGACATTATGATTTCCTCCAATTGGATTAAAATATTTTGACAATCTCAGGCGCCTAGAGTATAATGCCTTCAGGACGCTTGAATTTTATACCACATTGAAAATCAAATGTCAACAGCATTTTTGCGAAAATTTATGAAATCCTGAATGATCTTCCAAATTCTCGAAAATGCTCTCGAATGCTCTCGTTTTCTCACATCCTATTTTAAGCGAATTTCGGAGGAAAAACAACTATGCAGAAGCTGATGGGACTGGTTCGGCGGTGCGTGGACGACTACAATATGATCGAGGCAGGCGACCGCATTGCCGTGGGCGTGTCGGGGGGAAAGGATTCCCTTGCGCTGCTCGTCCTGCTGGCGGGGCTGCGGGAATACTTTAATAAGCCCTACGAGCTGGAGGCGATCACCATTGACATGGGGCTGGGGATGGACTATTCCCAAGTCGCGGCGCTGTGCGAGGAGTGGAAGGTGCCGTACACCGTGGTGAAAACGGAGATCGCGCCCATTATTTTTGACTACCGCAAGGAGAAAAATCCCTGCTCCATGTGCGCCAAAATGCGCCGGGGGGCGTTGAATCAGGCGATTCTGGACAAGGGGTTCAACAAGCTGGCGCTGGGACACCACTACGACGACGCGGTGGAGACGTTCCTCATGTCCCTGCTGTTCGAGGGGCGCATCAACTGCTTCCAGCCGGTGACCAACCTCGACAGAACCGGCATCGTGCAGATCCGTCCCATGCTGTACATTCACGAAAAGACGCTGGACAATTTCGCGGCGCGGATGAACCTGCCGGTGCTGCAAAACCGCTGCCCTGTGGACAAAATCACGAAGCGGGGAGAGGTCAAGCAGCTGATTTTCGAGCTGAGCAAGACCTATCCCGAGCTGAAAGAGCGGATTTTTGGCGCGATGCAGCGCTACCCGCTGGCGGCGTGGGAGCCGAAGGGGCGGTATAAGCGGCCGAAGGATGAGGGAAACTCTGTATAAATCGCTTTCTTTTGGGAAAACTTTTCCATAAGGAGGCGGTAAATTATGGTAAAAGGCATTTCCCGTCAGGTGATCGTGGTGCATTCTCCCGACCCGAAGCTGTTTGAACAGGCGATTTTCATTCTCAAGGACAACGCGGTGGGGGAGGGGATCACCGACGAGGCGCTTCTGAAGGAAGCCCAGAAGGCCATCCACACCGGCGACCGGACAAAAAAGAAGCGGCATCTGTACCTTTACGGCGCGGTGTGGGCGGCGGGCGGCGCGTTGCTGACGGGTCTGACTTGGCTGATTACAGTGCTGTTTTGATGTTGCGAAACAGCCCGATTTGTGATACAATTCCCCATATTGCTGCGGGCGGCGGGGCGCCGCTCAGAGGGAATTTTCCCTGCGGATGAGGTGAGAGTATTGCGAATCGGAACGATCGAAGTGAAAAATCCCGTGTTCCTTGCGCCCATGGCCGGGGTCACGGACTGGGCTTTCCGCACCGTCTGCGCCGAGCTGGGGGCAGGCGTCACCGTGACGGAAATGGTGTCCTCCCGGGCGCTGGTATACCGGGATCAGAAAAGCGCCAAGCTGCTCCGGAAAAATCCGGGCAGCATCTGCGGCGCGCAGATTTTCGGCAACGACCCGAATACCATGGCGGAGGGGGCACGGCTGGCGCTGGAAATTTCCGGCTGCGACTTTCTGGACATCAACATGGGCTGCCCCATGCCCAAGGTTGCGAACAACGGCGACGGCTGCGGCCTGATGCGCACGCCGGAGCTGGCGGGGAAAATCGTGGAGGCCGTGGTCAAAGCGGTGGACGTTCCCGTCACCGTTAAATGCCGCTTGGGCTGGGACAAGGGCAGTGTTAACGTGCTGGACTTTACCCGGCGCATGGAGGACAGCGGCGCGGCCATGGTGGCCGTTCACGGACGCACCCGGAGTATGCTCTACAGCGGCACCGCCGACTGGGACGCCATCCGCAAGGTCAAAGAGCAGCTGACCATCCCTGTGATCGCCAACGGCGACATCACCGGCGGCGAGGCGGCGGTGCGGTGCCTGAAACGCACCGGCGCGGACGGACTGATGATCGGCCGGAGTGTGTTCGGCGATCCCTGGATTTTTGGGGAGGTCAACGCTGCCCTTGCCGGGGAAGAATATGCCGGACGCCCGTGTCTTAAAGACCGGGTGGCGGTGGCGGTGCGGCAATTTCGGCTTGCCGAGGAAGACCACGGCGAACACATTGCCTGCCTGGAAGCCCGGAAGCACTTTGCCTGGTACTTAAAGGGCGTTCCCCACAGCGGGTACTATAAAAATCAGATCTCGTCCCTGACCACCATGGAGGATATTTACCGGGTGGCGAAGGACGTGGTGCGGGATTTAACATAACGTCCAATTATTTCCATTGATAAAAAATCGGCCGCTTCATATTCTAACCCAAGAGGTGAGAATATGAAGCGGCTTTTGGCGTCCATATTGATCCTGCCCATGCTGGTGCTGCCGGTTCAGGCGGAGACCATTAAGTGGGTGGATTTTAATGTGTCCTACGAGTCCATGAAGTATGCGCTGGATCAGGACATCGCGACCTTTGAACAGGAAAAGCACATTTCCTGGATCGACATATTGGCGCTGGCGGCCTGCCGCACCGGGGGAAAGTGCGGACTTGCTTCGGTAAAGCAGGCGGTTTCCGATTTGAAAAAGGACAGACAGCCGGAGGAGCTGCTGGGCGACCTGTACAAATATTATGACTATTATCACCGGGCGTACACGGCCGCGCTGGGCGGGCTTGTGGGCAGCTACGCCATCGAAAAGGACGGGCAGTGGGTGGCAAGCTATGGCCTGAAAGCGTTTTCCCCCATTGCGGCGGGATATGGTTACAGCCACTGCGACGACTTCGGCGTGGCGCGTTCCTTCGGATTCCGGCGCAAGCACCTGGGCAACGACCTGATGGGCGCGCTGGGAACGCCCGTCGTGGCGGTGGAGGGCGGCGTCGTGGAGGCCATGGGCTGGAACCGGTACGGCGGCTGGCGGGTGGGCGTCCGCAGCTTTGACAGCCGACGCTACTATTATTACGCCCATTTGCAGAAGGACACGCCCTTTGCCCCGGGGCTTGGCGAGGGGGACACCGTGCAGGCGGGGGACGTCATCGGCTTCATGGGCAGAACCGGCTATTCCGACCGGGAAAACGTCAACAACATCGAGACGGTGCATCTGCATTTCGGCCTGGAGCTGGTGTTCGACGAGAGCCAGAAGGAATGCAATTCGGAAATCTGGATCAATGTCTATGACATTGTTCGGCTGCTGTCCGGTCACAGGAGCAGCATTCAGCGGACGGAAAGCGGCTGGGGCAGGGTATACCCCTACCGGGATCTGGACTGGGAGGAGTACCCCAAAGCGCAGCCGTAAAAAACGGGATGCAGAAAACTCTGCATCCCGCAAATTCTGACGCTATTCCACCGTCACATGGTTTTCCTCCAGCGCCTTCCGAATGGCGACCGCGAGGATGGGGGCGAAGACCAGGGCGACCACGGCGTTGAATGCGGTGGCGGGGAGCTTGGCGACGACGGTAAGCATTGCCGCGTCGGGGGTCAGACCCTTGATGAGCAGGCCGCTGTAGAAATAGCTCTTGGCGAGGTACAGCGCCGCGTAGGTCAACGCTCCGGCCAGGGTGGCGACAAGCGCCTTGACATAGCCGAATTTCTTTCCGCCCGCCCGGATGATGAGACCCGCGACAAGGCCGTAAGCACCCTTGGTCAGGAAGGTGATCCAGCACTCGGAAATATACAGCGGGTTCATGATATCATAAATGGCGGAGCCGAGGCCGGAGGCCAGACCGCCCAGCCAGGGACCCAGCAGAATGCCGCCAAGGGCACACATGATGTTGCCCAGATGGAAGGATGTGGTTCCCGCGATGTCCAGGGGCAGGGTGACGCGAAGCGCGGAACCGGCTACGGTCAAGGCCGCCATCAGCGCCGTGAAAACGATTTTCCGTGTGGTCAGGGTGCTTTTCTTTTCCATTTGAATGGCCTCCCGAATTGGTATGAATGTAGTATAGCAGCTTCTGGCTATAAATACAGTGCCAAAATTGTGATATAAAACAATGCCAGATCGGACATGTTCAGGAAATACGAATGGATTTACCAAAATGGACGAAAAAAAGCGAAAGCACTGTACAGAAAATGAAAAGGATGGTATAATACCGTCAGTCAATTACGAAAGGGGAACTTTACCAATGAGACTGATTCGCGCCAAGGATTATAATGACGTGAGCCGCAAGGCCGCCAATATTATCGCTGCCCAGATCTATCTGAAGCCCGACTGCGTGCTGGGTCTGGCCACCGGCAGCAGCCCCGTGGGTACTTATAAAGAGCTGATCGCCAAGTACGAAGCCGGCGACCTGGACTTCTCCCGGGTCAGAACGGTGAATCTGGACGAGTATGTGGGTCTTAGTAAGGATCACGACCAGAGCTATGCTTACTTTATGCGCTCCAACCTGTTCGACCATGTGAACATCGATCAGAATAACTGCAACATTCCCAACGGCATGAACCCCGACGCCGAAGCGGAGTGCGCCCGGTACGATGCCGTCATCGACGCCTTCGGCGGCGCTGACCTCCAGCTGCTGGGTCTCGGCCCCAACGGCCACATCGGCTTCAACGAGCCTGCGGACGCCTTCGTCAAGGGCACCAACAAGGTCGCGCTGACCGCTTCCACCATCGACGCCAACGCCCGCTTCTTTGCTTCCCGGGATGACGTGCCCACCCACGCTTATACCATGGGCATCGGCTCCATCATGAAGGCAAAGCGCGTTTTGCTGGTGGTCAACGGCGAGAAGAAGGCGCAGGCCGTGAAGGACTGCTTCTTTGGCCCCATCAAGCCCCAGGCGCCCGGCTCCATCCTCCAGCTGCACCCCGACTTCACCCTGGTGGCGGACGAGGCTGCGCTGTCTCTGGTGAAGGATCTGCTGTAATCGTTGAATCGTTTGTCCCGGAACGGAAAAGCCGTTCCGGGACGTTTTCTTGCATATTTTTCCCCGAAACGGGTATCCTTTCCAGAGAAAGGAGCCACAGATTATGGACTTTTTGAATTCGGAAACCAGAAAGAATCTGGTTCGTTCCTTCGCCGGGGAATCCCAGGCGCGGACCCGGTACTCCGTCTACGCCGGGGTGGCGCGGAAGGAAAGCTTCGAGTGGATCGCGAGAATTTTTGAAGAAACGGCGGCAAATGAGACCGTCCACGCGGAGGAATTCTTAGAAATGCTGAAGCGCTTGGGCGGCTGCGCCGAAAATGTGGACTTGAGCGCGGGCTATCCCTTCCAGCTGGGAACCACGGCGGAAAATCTGGCCTTCGCCGCCAACGGAGAAAAGGACGAGCATGACAATGTCTACCCCGGCTTCGCGGAAATGGCGCGGCGGGAGGGCTACGACGACGCGGCGCGGCTGTGGACGCAGATCGCCCGGATCGAGGGCGTCCACCACAACCGGTTCCAGTCCCTCCGGCAGCAGCTGACCAAAGGTGAGTTGACGCAAAAGCAGGAGCCGATCCGCTGGCGCTGTCTGAACTGCGGCTACACCTACGACAGCACCCGCGCCTGCGACCCCTGTCCCGTCTGCGGCAAAAGCGCCGGATGGCAGGAAGGTAAGCTGGATAAGAAAGAAATGTGAGCCAGAGAATCCCCCGAAAACGGGGGTTACATCGGATAATCAGAGGTTCCCTAAGAACTTTTGCAACTTCCTGTTTACAGATGCCGGGTTTGTGTGGTATGATATCGCGTAGTATCATAAGATAGCAGAGGTTACGCGATGGATTATATTGTATTGGATATGGAATGGAACCAGCCCTGGCCGGGGTCTCCTTCCTCCAAAAAGGTGCTGCCCGTGGACATCCGGGGAGAGATCATCCAGATCGGCGCCGTCCGGGTCTCGGAGGAGCAGTTTGTCCAGGACGAATTTCAGATCATGGTAAAGCCCAAGTATTACCGGCACCTGAATCGCCGGGTCAGCAAGCTCACCGGCATCAAGGAAGCCCGCCTGCGGGACGAGGGCGTTCCGTTCCCCGAGGCGATCGAGAAGTTCCGGGAATGGTGCGGCGAGGACGTGGTGTTCCTCACATGGGGCTTTGACGATATCGGCATTCTGCGGGAGAATCTGCGGCTTTTCGGGCTGGACGAGCGCTTTACGGAGAAATGGTACAATGCCCAGATGATCTTCAACGCCCAGACCGACGGCTCCACCTCCCAGAAGGCGCTGAAAACCGCCATGGAAATGTTCAGCATCCAGGCGACCCGCCCCGCCCACGACGCTTTGGGCGACGCTTACCACACGGCGCTGATCTGCGCCATGCTGGATCTGAAAAAGGGCGCGCGGGAGTATGACGCGGCGCTGAAAAGCCACGAAAACGGTTTCCACGGCGCGGAGCTTCCCGGCTGCATTGCCCGGAAGGTGTTCTACGACTACGCCGACAAGCGGGAAGCCCTGGCCGCCATGTCCGGGGAGGAGAACAGGTGCCCCATCTGCGGCGGGCGGATGCTGGGTTCCCGGTGGTTTTCCCAGCCCGGACACCGGTATATGGACTTGGCCGCCTGCCCGGAGCATGGAAAATTCCTCATTCGGGTGCGGCTTTCCCAGCAGCCCGACGGCCTGACCCGGGTCAGCCGCCTGACTTACGAGGCCACCTCCGAAGCGGCGGAAGCCTATGCCCGCCGTGCGGAAAAGGCCGACCCGGAGGAAACGCCCCGTCCCCGCCGCCGCCGCAGAAGAAGCGGCGCGGCAAAGCAGGGAAGCAAGGAAGAATAACGAACAGGCGCACCCATAAGGGTGCGCCTGAACTCGTTAAAAGAACCATTTTACCGTCCAGGACGCCATGAGAAAGCCGACAAAGTCCGCGAACAGCGCCGCCGGGAGGGTGTAGCGGGTCTTTTGGATGCCCGCCGCGCCAAAGTAGACGCTGATGGTGTAAAAGGTCGTTTCCGTGGAGCCCAGCATTACCGCCGCCGTGCGGCCGATTGGGGAATCCACGCCGTACTGCGCCATCAGCTCTGCCCCGACGGCAAGGGCGGCGCTGCCGCTGATGGGGCGGATGAGAACCAGCATGGCGGTCTCCGGCGGAATGCCGAAGAAGGAAAAGACCGGGGCAAAGAATCCGCTGAGAAGCGCCACCACCCCGGAAGCGCGCAGCATGTAAACGGCGGTGAGCAGCAGAACCAGAGCCGGGAGGATGGTTACAAGGAGCTTCAGCCCGTCCGCGCCGCCCTGAAGCAGAAGATCATAAGCGTTTTCTCGCTTCCCGAGAGCCAGCGCCGCCGCCAGAAACAGAAGCACCGGAACAATATAATCCGTCATTTCCGCCAGACCTTTCCCAGCACCCAGGCCGCCGTGACGCCCAGCCCGGCGGAGCACAGGCTGGTGACCCACACCGCCGGGAGAATGTCAAAGGGGGTCGGGCAGCCCAGAGCGCCGCGCACCGCCGCTACATTTGCCGGAATCAGCTGAATGGAGGCGGTGTTCAGCACGATGAGACGGCAAAGCTCGTCCGTGGCGGTGCCGCCCCGCTTCATCCGCCGTGCCGCCTGAATGCCCATGGGGGTGGCGGCGTTGCCCAGGCCGAGAAAATTCGCGCAGATGTTGGCGCTCAGGCTTCCCGCCAGGGCGGCGTCCTCCTTTGTACCGGGAAATACCCGGTGCAGGAGGGGGCGCAGAAGGCGGGAGAGCATCCGGGTGATCCCGGCGTGCTCCATCAGCCGCCCCGCCCCCGTCCACAGGCACAGACTCCCCGCCATGGACAGGGCAAGCCGGATCCCGGCCTGGGCGCCGCTGACCGTCGCCGCCGCCAGCGCGCTGCCGTTCCCCAGAACCAGCGCACAGAGAATGCTTGCAAGAACAATGCCCGTCCAAATCCAGCTCATGACCATGCGCATTTCTCCCCTTTCCGTTCGTTCGGCTGAGGCAAAATCTCCGGCTGGCAGCTCCTGCCGATTGAATCAGAGCTTCCTGAGGCATGGTATGCGGATATGAAACGGGAAAGAATAGGAAAAAATCGACAAAAATTTTTGCTTTCTGTAAAAAGTATTTGACTATAGTGGATAAAACACGTATAATGATGACGCTAATAAGCCGATGGAGAGGTAAGGAAGGGAGCTGACTGCAATGAAGTCTACGGGCATTATCCGAAAGGTAGATGAGCTCGGCAGAATCGTGCTGCCCATTGAACTGCGCCGCGTACTGGACATTGTGGAGCGGGATGAGCTGGAGATCTACATGGAAAGTGACCGCATCATCCTGCAAAAGTTCGAGCCGGCATGTGTTTTCTGTGGTTCGCCCAAAGGGCTGATCTCCTACCGGCAGAAGAACATCTGCCGGGAATGTCTCAGGAACATGACGGAATATTGAGAAAGGCCCCGAATGATTGTTACGTCATTCGGGGTCTTTTAACGCGATATCGTAAACTACATTTTTGGGAAGTCCCAGCTCGGCGGCGGTCTGCTTCACCGCGTCCTTGCGGCTGAGTCCCTGGGAAATCAGGCGGGCGACCCGGGCGGCGGCGTCGCCTTCTGAGGCGGCTTCCTTTACCGTTTCCGGTGTGCCTGCGACGATGAGGACAAATTCCCCCTTGGGCGGCGTTTCTGAGTACTTTGCCAGGGCTTCCCCCAGCGTGGTGCGAACGACTTCTTCATGGAGCTTCGTCAGCTCCCGACACAGGCTGACGGGGCGATCAGCGCCGAAGGCCTCCGACATGTCCGCCAGGGTGGACACCAGCTTGTGGGGGGCTTCGTAGAAGATCATCGTCCGTGTCTCGGTTCGAAGATTGTCCAGATGCTCCCGGCGGCTTTTTTTCGCCGTGGAGAGGAAGCCCTCAAAGCAGAACCGCCCGGTGGACTGCCCGGAAATGCTCAGCGCCGTGATGGCGGCACAGGGGCCGGGGATGGCGCAGACGGTGATACCGGCCTCGGCGCACTGCCTGACCAGGTCTTCTCCGGGGTCGGAGATGGCGGGACTGCCCGCGTCGGAGACCAGCGCACAGGTCTCCCCGGCGAGAATGCGGTCAACGATCCGGTCGCCTTTCGTGGCTTTGTTATGCTCGTAGTAGCTGACAAGGCTTTTTTTGATGCCCAGATGGTTTAATAGCTTCAGCGTCACCCGGGTGTCCTCGGCGGCGATGAAGTCGGCGCTTTCCAGAGTCTCCCGGCAGCGCAGAGAAATATCCCCCAGATTGCCGATGGGGGTCGGGACAAGATACAGCATTCCGGCCATGTGAAACCTCCTAGAGATGGTAGATTCGGCGGTATTGCTCGGTGGGCGCGCCGCTCAAGTCGTGGAGGACGATCTCCTCCCAGTTAAGACCGGGCTTGCCGCCCTTGCGCAGCTGGAGCAGGACGAGATTCACAGGCGAATCCGCCTGATGGCGCACAAGGCACAGCCGTTTGGCCTCCAGATTGGCCTGAGAACCCAGGACGATCAGCTCGGCCAGCCGTTCCGGGCGGTGGACGAGGAAAAAGTCGCCGCCGTATTTCAGCGCCCAGGCGGCAGACGCGAACAGGTCGGCAGGGGAGCAGGCGTCCTCCCGGCGGGCGAGGGCAGCGGTGCGGCTGGCGGGGCCGCCGGAAAAATAGGGAGGATTGGAGACGCAGACGTCGAAGCTCCCCGGAGGAAAGCTGCCGGGAACTTGCCGCACGTCGGCGCATATACTTTCCATGCGGGTCGTCAGGCCGTTGCGGCGGATGTTGTCGGTGGCGGCGAGGTGGGCGCTCTGAGACAGCTCCACGCCGGTGACGCGGCAGCTTTTATTCACGGCGCACAAGAGAAGTCCCAGCGTGCCGCAGCCGGAGCCGAGATCCAGCACCCGTGCGTTTTTGGGAAGCCGGACAAAATGGGACAGCACCATGGAATCGGTGCTCAAGGGGAAGGCGCCTTCCGGCAGGTTCAGGGTAAATCCGTTGGGTAGCTGCTCCATGAGTGCCTCCAAGTTAGCATCAGTTGACAAGGGAACACATGGTTTTCCCGGGCCTAAACGGCGTCTGACCACGTTATCCTCGTTGGCGGGCTGACGCAAGTCAAGGACGATAACGCAGCCAGCGGCGTGCCAGAGCGCCCGACGGGCATGTGTTCCCTTGTCAACTGATGCCATGTTTGTACCATTATACAACAAAAAATCAGCCTGCGCAAGCATTTGCGCAGGCCAATTCTGGTCTGAGAAAGCCGGATCAGCCTTCCTCAATGGCGTCGGCGGGGCACTGCTCGGCGCAGGAGCCGCAGGAAACGCAGATATCGGGGTTGATCTCGTACTTGCCGTCATTCTCGGAAATAGCCTCGACGGGGCACTGCTCGGCGCAGGAGCCGCAGGCGACACAGCGGTCAGTGATCTTGTAAGCCATGGTGTTACCTCCATTTATCTAATATGTATTGCACGCCACACAACCAGCGCATCCTCATTGTAGCATGGTTTTCAAAAAAAGCAATTCCTTTTTTATAAAAAATTTTTGAATAATTCCTGCCTGGGGTGGTGAGAATTTTTCGGAAAAGGAAAAACAATTGACTCGGGAGGAATACCGTGCATTACGATGTACTGACGGCCGATCTGATCCAGCACGCCGCCCAACTGGCGAGATCCCTGGGGCACAGCTATGTCGGCTCCGCCCATCTGCTGCTGGTGATGGCGCGGGAGCCCGGGGCGGCAGGGCAGACCCTCCGTTTGCTGGGCATGGATCCGGATTTGACGGAGGCAATGGCGCGGCTGCTTTACGGGCAGGGGACGCCGGAGCTGCCTCTGCCTCAAGGACTGACCGGGGAATCCCGGGCGCTTCTCCGGGGGGCGGCGCGGGAAGCAAAGATCCTGGGCAGCCGGGAAATCACGCCGCAGCACCTGCTGCTGGCGATGGCAAGACGGGAAGACAGCGACGCATATGAGCTTTTAAAGCTCAACGGCATCAGCACCGACGAGCTGTTTACCCACGCGGTGGACTATCTGCACTGGGAGCAGGGCGCTCCCGTGAGAGGAAAAAAGGAGGCGGTCACAACGAAACTTCTGGAGCAGTTCAGTGAAGATCTGATTCTCAAGGCGTCAAGCATGGACCCGGTGATCGGAAGGGAACGGGAGATCGACACGGTCATCGGCATTCTGTGCCGGAAAAACAAGAACAATCCCGCTCTTGTCGGTGAGCCGGGGGTGGGAAAAACCGCCATTGCCGAGGGCTTAGCCCAGCGGATGGCGGTGGGCAACGTGCCGCCCCAGCTGAAGGACAAACGGCTGGTGAGCCTGAATATGGCGTCGCTGGTGGCAGGAACCAAGTACCGTGGCGAATTTGAGGAACGTCTGCGGGATGTGCTGGGGGAGATCCGCCGCAGCGGAGACGTGATTCTTTTCGTCGATGAAATGCACACCATCGTCGGCGCAGGCGCGGCCGAGGGCGCCATCGACGCGGCGAACATCTTCAAGCCCGCCCTGGGTCGGGGCGAGCTGCAAATGCTGGGCGCGACGACCCGGGAGGAATACCGGAGGTATATTGAAAAGGACGCGGCGCTGGAACGGCGCTTCCGCCCGGTGGCGGTGGAGGAGCCGGGGGAGGAGGCGACGCTGGCGATCCTCCGGGCGCTGAAGCCGGGGCTGGAGCGGCACCACCATCTGCGGATCTCCGAGGAAGCGGTGAAGGAGGCGGTGCGCCTGTCCCGGCGGTATCTGCCCGACCTGTACCTGCCGGACAAAGCCATCGACCTGCTGGATGAGGGCGCTGCCCGGGCGCGGATGGAGGAAATGCAGCTGTCCCGGGGCGGCCCCGCCAGAAAAGAGCTGGAGCAGGAGCTGAACGAAGCGGTACGGGAACGGAAATTTGAAAAGGCCGCCGAGCTGCGGGACAAAATGCAGCACCTGTCGAAGCCCGCCGACGGAAAACGCGCCCGGTGCGTCACCGGGGCGGACATCGCCTGGGTGGTCTCCGCCCGGACGGGGATTCCCGTGGGACGGCTCACCGCCGGGGAACGGGAACGACTGCTGGGGCTGGAAGGGCTGCTTTCCGCTCAGGTGGTGGGGCAGAGCAGGGCGGTGAGCGCCGTGGCCGAGGCGGTGCGCCGGGGCTACTGCGACATCCGGGACGGGGCGCGACCCATCGCGTGCCTGCTGTTCACGGGACCCACGGGGGTGGGAAAAACGGAACTGTGCCGGGCGCTTGCCCAGGAGGTCTACGGCAGCCGGGACGCCATGATCCGGCTGGACATGACGGAATATATGGAAAAGCAGTCGGTCTCCCGCCTGATCGGCGCGCCTCCCGGGTACGTCGGCTATGAGGAAGGCGGCAAGCTGACGGAGGCGGTGCGCCGCCGCCCCTACTGTCTGGTGCTGATGGATGAGCTGGAAAAAGCCCATCCGGACGTGCTGGGCATCCTGCTGCAAATCATGGAGGAAGGAACGCTGACGGATTCCACGGGGCGGCATGTCAGCTTCAGGAACGCCATTGTGGTCATGACCTCCAATGTGGGCGGCCAGGTCCGGGGCGACGGGATGGGCTTCTGCGCCGGGGGACGAAGCGCCGAGATCGGCGGAGCATTGCAGCAGACCTTCTCCCCGGAATTTCTGGGACGAATCGACCAGACGGTGTGCTTTGAGCCCCTGGGAGCCGGTGCGCTGGAAGCCATCACCTGGAAATATCTGCGGCAGCTTCAGGAGCGGACGGCGGCGCTGGGGACCCAGCTGCTGCTGCCCCCGGAGCTGGCGACGGAGCTGTTAAAGAAACGTCCCGGCAAGGACGGCGCACGGCAGATCCGCCGCCTGGTACAGACCGAGGTGGAGGGGCCGCTGGCAAGCTACCTGCTGCGCTGCGGGAAAAAGCCCGCCCGGGTGAAGCCCAAATTGGAGGACGGGAAACTGGTTTTTTGACGGGGTGGGGCGCGGTTATCTGAAATGAAGCTGAGAAATCACCTGGTTTATTAGAACAAATATGCGAATATTCCCCGATTTCTGGCGGAAATCGAAAAATCCCTGAGAAAAAGATTGATTTTTTCCCTTGCGGGTAGTATACTGTCTCTACATGGAGTAAAAGGGCAGTAAAGTGGAGCAAAAGGGAGGTGAGCGCCGTGATCGGGAAGTATCCTGCGAAGCTGGACGAAAAGAGCCGTCTGTTCGTGCCGTCCAAGCTGAGGGCGGAGCTGGGGGATACCTTTTTTGTCACTCTGGGCGTCAACTGCGGTCATCGGTGCCTCACCGTCTACACCGCCGAGGAGTGGAAGCGCCTTTCGGATAACTACAATGCCATGAGCATTTCCCAGCGCTCCGGTGCGACCAGCCTGATTTTTATGAACGCCGCCGAATGCAGCCCGGATAAGCAGTATCGTTTCAGCCTGACCCAGTTTCTCTTAAGCTACGCCGGAATTGACCGGGAGGTCATGATCGTCGGCCGGGCGGGACAGGCGGAGATCTGGGATGCGAAGGAATTTACGGACTTTGAGCGGGAGAACCTGACCCCGGAGAAGCTGCTGGCGTCCTTGGAGGCGATCGGCCTATGAGTGAATTTCATCATGTTTCCGTGCTCTTAGAGGAATGCATCGAGGGGCTTGCCATCAAACCCGACGGCATTTATGTGGACGGAACCTTAGGCGGCGCGGGACATTCCAGCCGCATTGCCGCAAAGCTCACCACCGGACGTCTTATCGGCATTGACCGGGACAACGTGGCGCTGGAAGCGGCGGCGGAACGGCTAAAGCCCTATGAAGACCGGGTCACGCTGGTGCACGCCAATTTCTGCGATATGGATCAGGCGCTGCAAGAGCTGGGCATCGACAAGGTGGACGGCATTCTGCTGGATTTGGGCGTTTCCTCCCCCCAGCTGGACGACGCTCAGCGGGGATTTTCCTACATGACGGACGCGCCGCTGGATATGCGCATGAACGGCGAGGACGTCCGGGACGCCCGCCAGATCGTGAACACCTGGTCTTACGAGGAACTCAGGCGTATTTTATATGATTACGGCGAGGAGCGCTTTGCGCCCCGCATCGCCGCGGCCATCTGCCGCCGCCGGGAGCAGGCGCCCATCGAGACGACCCTGGAGCTGGTGGACGTGATCAAAAGCGCCATGCCTGCTTCCGCCCTGCGGGAGAAGCAGCACCCGGCCAAGCGGAGCTTTCAGGCCATCCGCATCGCCGTCAACGACGAGCTGGGGGCGGTGGAAACGGTGATGAAAAAGGCCGTTCCGCTGTTGAATCCCGGTGGACGGCTGGCGGTGATCACCTTCCATTCTCTGGAAGATCGGATTGTGAAGAACGCTATGGCAGAAGCGGCGAAGGGCTGCACCTGCCCGCCCAGCTTCCCGGTCTGCGTCTGCGGCAAGAAGCCCCAGGTGCGGATCGTGACCCGCAAGCCCATCGTTTCCGGGGAAGAAGAGCTGGAACGGAATCCCAGAGCGCGCAGCGCCAAGTTGCGTATTTGCGAGAAATTATAACGGGCAAGTTGCCGGAAAGGGGACGGAATCATGACGGAAAAACCGAAAATTCAGTACATTGGTCAGTTCTATGTCCCCGGCAGCGAGGCGCAGGTGCTTGCGCCGAAGAAAAAGAAGAAAAAGGCCAAAACAAAGCTCCCCATCGCCAAGGGGGAGCAGGTAAAGGCAATCTATATCGACCCCGTGGCGCTTCTCGGTATGACGGTGGCGGTGGTGATGCTGGCGGTCATGGTGCTGGGGGCGTTGCAGCTGCGCAGCGACTGGGCGCAGTATGAGCAAATGTCCGGCTACGTCTCCCGGCTGAACCAAAGCAACGCCGAGCTGGAACGCACCTATCGGGACGGCTACGATCTGGAGGACATCCGGGACAAGGCGCTGGCTCTCGGCATGGTGCCGGTGGAGGAAGTGCCAAGCAGAACCATCACCGTCACACGCTCCCAGCCGAAGCCGGAACGGACGCTTTGGGATGACATCGTCTGGTTCTTTGGCGGCCTGTTCGGGGACGGAGGATCCGCTTCCTTCGGCTAGGCGGCGTTTTCCCGGCATAAAGTCCGTCCCTCCTCATAAAGTAAGATAGCAGCTGCACCGGGCGGCGAGGGATTCCCTTGCTGCCCAAAGTTGTATCTTGACGGAAGGGCCGGTGGCTTATGGGGAAGAAACGGGAATATAACCGCCTGCGGCTGGACAGCGGCCAGCACAGGCGCATCATGCTGGTATCCGCGCTGCTGGGGGCGCTGGCCTTCCTGCCGGTGGGACTGCGGCTGTACAACCTGATGGTGACAAATTACGACTACTATTCCGCCCTCGCTCTGCGCAACCAGACCCGCACGACGACGGTGACTGCCGACCGGGGGGACATCTTTGACCGGAATATGAATATTCTGGCGACCTCCGTCAGCGTGGAGAATGTGTATCTCGACCCCCATGAACTAAAGCAGTCCAGGGCGGATATTCCCGAAATTGCCCGGACGCTGGGAGAAATTCTGGGGAAAGACCCCGCGTGGATCGAGGAGCAGGCAGCGGACATCAAACGGCGCTACAAGCAGGTCGGCACCCGCATTGACGAGGAAACCGCCGGGAAAATCCGGGATTACATCAATGAAAAGGGCATTTCCGGCATCCATCTGGAACCCACGTCCCAGCGGGTCTACCCCTATGAAACACTGGCTGCCCAGGTCGTCGGCTTCACCAACGCCTCCAACGAGGGCTGCGAAGGGGTGGAAGCCGCCTACAACAGCTTCCTCGCAGGCGGCACGGGCAGAGTCATTACCACCAAGGGCAATAACGAAATGGATATGCCCTTTTCCTATGAAAACTACGTTTCCTCCCGGCAGGGGGACAGCGTGATCTTGACACTGGACGCCACGGTGCAGGCGTGCCTGGAAAAGCAGCTTTCCGCCGCCATCGCCCGCTACGATGTTCAAAACGGCGCGTTCGGGCTGGTGATGAACTGCAAGACGGGAGAGATCCTCGCCATGGCCACCCTGGGCAGCTACGACCCAAACAACTATCTGGAAATCGCCGACACGGATACTGCGGCGCAGCTGGAAGAAATGAAACGGGTCTACCTCGCCCAGCCGGAGGGAAGCGAAGCCTACGAGACGGGGAAAACGGCCTACGGGGAAGCCCTCTCCGCCGCCCGGTTGAAGCAATGGCGCAACCGGGTGATCTCCGACGGCTATGAGCCGGGGTCAACCTTCAAGGTGCTGACCATGTCGGCGGCGCTGGACTGCGGCGCCATCGATTTGAATACGCCCTTCCACTGCTCCGGCTCCGAGCAGATCCCGGGGCGCGCCCAAAGGCTTCACTGCTGGCGCTCCACGGGACACGGGGCGGAAAAAACGCCCCAGGCGCTGCAAAATTCCTGCAACATCGCCTTCGCCCACATCGCCCTGAAGCTGGGCGGGGAGCGGTTTTATGAATACGTCAAAAACTTTGGGGTGCTGGAAAAAACCGGCATCGATCTTGCGGGAGAGAGCAAGGGCGTCTTTTTTGACAAAGCCCTGGTCACGGATACGGACAAATGGGGGACGGCGTCCCTGACCTCCGGTTCTTTCGGACAGACGTTCAAGATCACCCCCTTGCAGCTGGTGCGGGCGATTGCCTCCGTGGTCAACGGCGGGCAGCTGCTGGAGCCGTACATCGTTTCGGAAATCCTGGATGCCGACGGCAACACGGTGATGAAGGCGGAGCCGACGGTGGTGCGCAGAACCGTTTCCAAGGAGACCTCCGACACCATGCGAACCCTCATTGAGTCCGTCGTCACGGAGGGGACGGCAAAAAATGCCAAAGTCGCCGGGTTTTCCATCGGCGGAAAGACCGGAACCAGCGAAAAAATTGACGTTTTTGACGAGAATGGCCAGCGTGTCCAGGATAAAATCGTATCTTTTGTGGGGATTGCGCCTATGGACGATCCGGAGTATATTATACTTGCCGCATTGGATACACCGTCCAGGGAGACGGGAATTTACATTTCCGGCGGCGTCATGGCGGCGCCCACCGTGGGCGCGGTGATGGCGGACGTGCTGCCGTACCTCGGCGTGAAGCAGTCCTTTTCCGAGGACGATCTTGCGGGAAAGCAGATCGCCATGGAGGACCTGACCGGCATGACGGCGAAGGACGCCCAGTCGCTTCTGAAAAAAGAAGGGCTGACGGCGGCAATTTCCGGCAGCGGCGAAACGGTGACGGGACAGATTCCGTCTCCCGGACAGACCGTTCCCGGCGGAAGCCAGGTGCTTCTGTTCTTTGGGCAGACCCCGGAGCCGGAAACGGTGAAGGTTCCCGATTTTTACGGCATGAACCGTCAGCAGGCCAGCGACGCCGCGGGCGCGCTGGGGCTGTACATTCTGGTGACGGGGAACGATGAAATTTCCGCCGGCGTGACGGTAACGGCACAGAACGCCCCCAAGGATACCGAGGTTCCCGCGGGAACGACGATCACGCTGGTTTTCGCGGATACCGCGGCCAGAGACTGATACTATTTCCTGATGAAAATCTTTGATTTTCATCAGGAAGGCATCACCTATTGGCGCTGCCAGTTTTGTGATTTATAAGGAAGAAATCACAAAACAAGTCTCATATGAACTCCTTGCCCTTCGGGCAATTAAAATCTTTTCTAAAGATTTTAATTGGAGTTCAGTATGACAAAGGAGGATGAATATGAAGCTGAAGGAACTTTTGACGGGCATTTCCGTTCTGGAATGCACCGCAGACCCGGAGCTTGAGATCAAAGAGATTTTTTACGATTCCCGGAAGGTGACCCCGGGCAGCCTGTTTGTGGCCGTGTCCGGCTTTGCCGCCGACGGCAATCGGTTTATTCCCATGGCCGCGGAAAAGGGCGCGGCGGCGGTGGTCACGGCGAAAAAGCCGGAGACGGGTATCCCCTATGTTCTGGTGGAATCCGACCGGCTGGCGCTGGCACTGCTGGGGCGCAATTTCTTTGGCCGCCCCGCAGAGCGAATGACCATGATCGGCATCACCGGCACCAACGGAAAAACGTCCTCCACGCTTCTTCTAAAGCAGGTTCTGGAAGCCTGCCTGGGGGCGAAGGTGGGTCTGATCGGCACCATGGCCAATATGATCGGCCAGGAGACCATCCCCACCGAGCGCACCACCCCGGAGAGCTTTGAATTGCAGGCGCTGTTCGCAAAAATGCGGGACGCGGGCTGCACCCATGTGGTGATGGAGGTTTCCAGCCACGCCATTTCTCTGGAGCGCATCGGCGGTATCCGGTTTGACGTTGCCGCCTTTACCAATCTGACGGAAGATCATCTGGACTTCCACAAGACCATGGACGCTTACTGCGCGGCCAAGGCCGAGCTGTTCCGCCGCTGCCGTCTGGCGGTGGTCAACGTGGATGACGGCTATTCGGACAGGATTCTTGCGGCGGCCGCCTGCCCGGTGCTGACTACGGGCGTACACCGTCCCGCCGACCTGCGGGGCGAAGACTTGAAGCTTCTGGCGCAGGGCATTCATTTCACGGCCGTGTCCGGCGACGAGCGGGCGGCGGTGTCCCTGCCCATCCCCGGAACGTTCACCGTCTACAACGCTTTGACGGTCATGGGCATCGCAAAACAGCTGGGCATTTCCCTGACGGACTGCGCCGCCGCGCTGAAAACGGTCTCCGGCGTCAAGGGGAGGGTGGAGGTAGTCCCCACCCCCGGAAAGCCCTACAGCATCCTCATCGACTACGCCCACACCCCCGACGGACTGGAAAATGTGCTTTCCTCCGTGAAGGATTTCTGCAAAGGCCGGGTCATCGCGGTATTCGGCTGCGGCGGCGACCGGGATCCCATGAAGCGGCCCATTATGGGGCATATCGGCGTGAAGCTGTCGGATTTTGCCGTCATCACCTCGGATAACCCCCGCACGGAAGACCCCATGGCCATTATCGAAGACATCCTCACAGGGGTAAAACAGGAAGACGGGGAATATATTGTAATCGAAGACCGGCGCGCGGCCATCAGATATGCTATGGACATTGGGAAAAAAGATGATATAATTATTCTGGCGGGAAAGGGTCACGAGACCTATCAGGACATCGGCGGCGTAAAGCGCCACCTGGATGAACGGGAAGAGGTCGCCGCCCACCTGCGGGAAAAAGAGGAAACGGCATGGGAAAATTAACGCTCAGACAGGCTGCCCGGTGGTGCGGCGGCGCGGTGGAAGAAAAATACGCGGACGTCGAATTTTTGGGCGCGGCCAATGACACCCGGGTCATGCAGCCGGGACAGCTGTTCATCACGCTCCGGGGCGCCCGGGACGGCCACGACTTCATCAAAAAGGCCATGGACAGGGGCGCTGCGGCGGCTCTGTGCAGCCGCAAGGTGGGGGATTACCCCGCCATTTACGTGGACGACCCCCGCATCGCGCTGGGGAGGATCGCCCGGGAGGAGCTGAAACGCATCGGCGCAAAGGTGGTGGCGGTCACCGGTTCCGTGGGCAAGAGCACCACGAAGGAAATGGTCGCTGCCGTGCTGGAACAGGCGTTTGTCACCAGCAAAACCCCGGCCAACCACAACAACGACATCGGGATGCCCATGGCCGTGCTTGCCATGCCGGAGAATACCGAGGTCGCGGTGCTGGAAATGGGCATGAACCATTTCGGTGAAATCTCCTACCTGTCCCAGATCGCAAAACCGGGCGTGGCGGTGATCATCAATATCGGCACCGCTCACATTGAATTCCTCGGCACCCAGGAGGGAATCCGGCAGGCGAAAATGGAGATCGTGGAGGGCATGACGCCCCACGGAATGCTTCTGCTGAACGGCGACGATTTCCTCCTGCGCAATCTGGACAAGGAGCCCCAGCAGCGGGTTACATACTTTGGTTCCTCCGAAGGCTGTGCCGTCCGGGCGTTTGACGTCAATCAGGACGGCGACTATCTGTGTTTCCGGGTGGAGGCCGGGCGGCTGTCCTTCCCGGTGAAGATGCTGCTGGAAGGCGAGCATTACGTCAACGACGCCCTGGCGGCAGTGACGGTTGGCCTGAAGCTGGGGGTGCTGCCCGAAAAGATTCAGGCGGGGCTTTCCCAGTTCCGGAACATTTCCGGCCGTCAGGAGATCATTCAGTCCGGCGGCATGACCATCATCAAGGACTGCTATAACGCAGGCCCCGAGTCCATGGCGGCGGCACTGGCCGTCCTGGGAAAGAAGCAGGGGCGGCGGATCGCCGTGCTGGGGGATATGCTGGAGCTGGGGGACTGCACCCAGGCGGAGCACTACCGGGTGGGCAGAATTGCCGCGGAGAAAGCGGACTATGTCTTTGCCTACGGCTCCAATTCCGGGCGCATTATCAGCGGAACCATCACCGGCGGTATGCCGGAGACCAGGGGAAGAGCCTTTACGAACCGGGAGGAGCTGGTGGCGGCGCTGAAACGCACGGCGAAGCCCGGCGACGTGCTGCTGTTCAAGGCCAGCCACGGCATCCATCTGGAACAGGTAATCGATGAATTTTTAGGCAAAGAGAAGTAACGGAGGAAGAAGTCATGACAAGAATCCTGATCACGGCGGCGGCGGGCTGCATCCTGACCGCCGGTATCGGCTATCTGCTGCTGCCGGTGCTGCGGGCGCTGAAGGCCGGACAGTCCATCCGGGAGATCGGCCCCACCTGGCACAACGGCAAGGCCGGCACCCCCATGATGGGCGGACTGATGTTTGTTTTTGGGACGATCCTCTGTCTGGTGGGCAATTTCCCTGCCATGAGCGATGATTCCCCGTTTTATGTGCTGGCGCTTTCCTTGTGCTTCGGCCTCATCGGGTTTCTGGACGATTTTACCAAGGTCAAATTCCACCGGAATCTGGGGCTGACGACGCTTCAGAAGGCCATGCTGCAGATGGCGGTGTCGGCGCTGTTCCTGTATGCCATGTACCGCTCCGGCTTTATGGATACCCACCTCTACATTCCCTTCGTGAATGTGAGCTTCCGGCTGCACCCCATCGTCTATATTTTCTTCGCCATGTTCGTCATGGTGGGGACGGACAACGCGGTGAACCTCACCGACGGCGTGGACGGCCTGTGCGCCAGCGTCACCCTGCCTGTGATGGTGTTCTTTACCGCCGCGGCCGCCGCCATGGGCAAATACGATCTGGCGCTGCTGCCTGCGGCTCTGGCGGGCGGCTTGGTCGCATACCTCTTTTATAACTGGCACCCGGCCAAGGTCTTCATGGGAGACACCGGCTCGCTGTTCTTAGGCGGCGTGGTGTGCGCCATGGCCTTCGCTTTGGAGATGCCCCTGATCCTGATCCTGGTCGGCTTCGTGTATGTCTGCGAAGCCATGTCCGATATTTTGCAGGTCTCCTATTTCAAGGCGACCCACGGCAAGCGCCTGTTCAAGATGGCGCCCATCCACCACCATTTTGAAATGTGCGGCTGGAAGGAAGAAAAAATCGTGCTGGTGTTCGCCGGTGTTACGGCGGCCATGTGCGTGCTGGCCTGGTTCGGCATTGCTGGCCTCGTTAGTTAGGGACACTCTGAACAAATCGCCTTCGGCTGAGCAGCGGATCTTTTTCCCCAGCTGTGCGGTTTTAAAAGTGGGAAATACACAAAGTATTCCTCCACTTTTAATACCTTCATCTGGTGAAAAATCTCTCGCTGTCAGCTCTCGCCGATTTATTCAGAGCTTCCCCAATGATTACCACTCCTGAAAGGAAGTATCTTATGGCGTCGGAGCGTGACCTCCATGCCAAAGAGAAACGCCGCCCGGGACTTTCCTGGACGGGGGAAAGCGTTGATTATCCCTTTTTGCTGCTGGTGCTTCTGCTGCTGACGGTGGGACTGGCTATGCTGTACTCGGCAAGCTACGCCCAGAGCGAGTATGACACCGGCTACGAAATTTCCACAAAATACCTCCAGAAACAGGCGGTCTGCGCCGCGATCGGTCTTGCCGCCATGTTCTTTTTCAGCCGGATACCTGCGGGCGTCTGGTACCGGCTTGCCTGGCCGCTGTACGGCGTGAGCATCGCGCTGCTGCTGAGCGTCCTCGTCATCGGCGAGGAGGTCAACGGCGCCCGGCGCTGGATCAATCTGGCGGGCATACAGTTTCAGCCCTCGGAGATTGCGAAATTCACCATGATCCTGCTGTTCGCCCGGCTGACCCGGCTGTACGGGCAGGACGCGAAGACCTTCCGCCATGGCGTTCTGGGCTTCGGTCTGGCGCTGATGGGGATCCTGGTTCCCCTGGCGCTGGAAAGGCACCTGTCGGCCATTATGCTCATGGGCATGGTGGCGGTGGTGATGATGTTCGTGGCGGGCACCCGAACCAGATGGCTGCTGGCCGGGGCGGGCGCCGCCGCCGTGTTCGTGGTCGTCTACATCAGCTTCATGGGCTACGCCGGCGACCGGGTCACCGCGTGGCTCCACCCGGAGCTGGATCCGGGGGATACCGGATACCAGATCTTGCAGTCGCTGTATGCCATCGGCTCCGGCGGCCTGTTCGGGCTGGGCTACGGCAAGTCCCGGCAGAAATATCTGTATCTGCCTTTTCAATATAACGACTATATCTTCGCGGTGATCTGCGAGGAGCTGGGGCTGGTGGGGGCAATGGCGATCGTTGCATTGTTCGCCGTCACCATCCTGCGGGGCTACTGGATCGCGCTGAACGCCCGTGACCGGTTTTCCACCGTTTTTGCGGCGGGGCTGGTGACGCTGATCGCGGTGCAGACCGTCCTGAACCTGTGCGTGGTCACCAATTTGCTTCCCTCCACCGGCATTGCGCTGCCCTTCTTTTCCTACGGCGGCACGGCGCTGGCGGTGAATCTGGGGGAGATGGGCATCGTCCTGGGCATTTCCAGAGGGCGAAACCGGAGAAAAATACAGGAGGCTTGACCTATGAATCTGATTTTTACCTGCGGCGGCACGGCGGGACACATCAACCCGGCCATCGCGGTTGCCAATATGATGCGGGAGCGCCACCCGGACTGCAATATCCTCTTTATCGGCGCAAAAGGCCACATGGAGGAAACGCTGGTACCCCAGGCAGGGTATGACCTGAAATGTCTGGAAGGTTCCGGCCTCAGCCGGGGGAAGAACCTTGCCGCAATGAAAAAGAACCTCCACGCGGTAAAATGTGTGCGGGAGGGCGTGAAGGCGTGCAAAAAGATTTTCCGGGAATTTAAGCCGGATGTGGTCATCGGCACCGGCGGCTATGCCAGCTTCCCGGCGCTGTACGCCGCCCAGTCCATGGGCATTCCCACCTGCGTCCACGAAAGCAACGCCGTCCCCGGCGTCACCACCCGTCTGGCGGCGAACAAGGCCAGCCGGGTGCTGGTTGCCTTTGAGGAAAGCGTCCGTCACTACAGGCACCCGGAAAAGGTGGAGGTCGTGGGGATGCCCGTGCGCAGGGAGTTCATTTTCGACACCAAGGAGGAAGCGAGAAGGGAGTTGGGGCTAAGCGGCTTTGTGGTCGTCTCCGCCTTCGGCAGTCAGGGCGCAAAGGTCATGAACGAGACCATCGCGGACATGATGCCCCTGGAGCAGGCCGACGGTTTTCCCTTTCACCACATCCACGCCACCGGCAGCTTCGGCAAGGCGTGGATGCCCCAGCGCGTCATGGACAACGGTGTGGACTGGAAGAACTGCCCCGCCCTGGATATCCGGGAGTATATTTACGATATGCCCACCGTCATGGCGGCGGCGGACATCGTCATCGGCCGGGCGGGCAGCGCCACCTGCAATGAGATCGGCGCTTCCGGCACGCCCTGCATTCTCATCCCCTCGCCCAACGTGACGAACAACCATCAGGAAAAGAACGCCCGTGTGCTGGAGGCGGCGGGCGGCGCGGTGGTGGTGCTGGAAAAGGACTGCACGCCCGGAAAGCTGTACGGGCTGATCCGTTCGCTGCTGGCGGACGAAGATCGCCGCAGGGAGATGTCCCGGAAGCTGCACACGATGGTTCGTCTGGATTCCGCGGAGCGGATCTGCGATATCGTGGAGCAGCTGGCCTCAGACAGAAAATAACCCGCCTTATACCCCAGGAGGAACACTATGGATACAACACAGGATAGCCGGGAAAACGCCGGAAAGCGCCGTCCGCAGACAGGCGGGCAGAATCGTGCTTCCCAACGCCCCGGACAAAGTGCCCCGGAGCAGCGCCGCCGCCCGGCAGAGCAGAGCGCCCAGGAGCGTCCCCGCCGCCCGGCAGAGCAAAACGCCCCGGAACAGCGCCGTCGCGCACCGGAGCGGAACGCTCAAGAACGTCCCCGCCGTCCGGCGGAACAGGACGCCCGGCGACGTCCCGGCCGGCAGGAAAGACCCGACCGCCCGGTCGGAAGGGAAGCGCAGCCCCGTCAGAGAGCCGGGGAGGAGACTGCCGCCCGCCAGCGGGCAAAGCAGTCCGCCGGTTCCCGGAAGGGCGCACCCCGACGCAGGCCCGTGGACGACGACGTGCCCAACAGAAAGCGCGCCTACGGAAACAGCAAGCCCAAAAAGAAATCGGCGCTTGCCATGCTGGCCGAGACGCTCATGAGCGCGAAGAAACGCCCGAAGAAGCGTCCCTCCCGGAAAACGGAGAGCAGCCGCCCCAAAACGCCCACCCCGGCTGTGATCTATACCCAGCCCCTGCCCTTCAACCGCGACCGGCTGATCGTCCAGCTGATAACGGTGACGGCAGTGGTGCTGGCCATCGTCATGGGACTGTCGGTGTTCTTCAAGGTGAAGACCATCACGGTCACCGGCGCAGAAACCTACAGCCCCTGGGCGGTGCGGGAGGCTTCCGGCATTTCCGAGGGAGACAAGCTCCTGACCTTCAGCAAGATCCGCGCCGCCAGCCAGATTATGGCAAATTTGCCCTATGTCAAGGGTGTGCGGATCGGTATAAAATTGCCGGATACGGTCAATATTATGATCGAAGAAGAGAGCGTGGTCTATGCCATCAAGTCCAGCGACGGACAGTGGTGGATGATGGACTCCGACGGCAGGGTCGTGGAGCAGGCAAACAACGCCAAGGCGGCCACGGCCACCCAGGTTCTGGGCGTAACACTGGAGGCTCCCGCGGTCAACCAGAAGGGCATCGCCACGGAGGCGACCCCCAGCGAGACCAACGAGCTGGGAGAGCTGATCCCGGTGACGACCACCGGCGCACAGCGTCTGACCGCTGCCTTACAGATCCTCAAGGCGCTGGAAGACAACGACATCGTGGGCGAAGCCGCCAGCGTGGACGTGACCAGCACCGAGGACATCATCCTCTGGTACGGCACCCGGTATCAGGTCAATCTGGGCGACACATCCCGCCTCGATTACAAGGTCGACTGCATGAACGACGCCATCTTGCAGATGAGCGACTACCAGAGCGGCGTTCTGGACGTCAGCTTCACCGTCTGGCCGAATCAGGTGGGCTATACGCCCTTCGCATGATGTTATTATTCTGTAAATAATTTGACGAAATACCGGATTTTCTATTGACCAAATCGCGTTTTCAGGATAGAATAGGAGAGTATGGATACAAAATTCAGGCAGCAGCGGCTCCGCCGTGCCTGCGAAAGATACATAGGAGGAAGAGATTATGTCCGAAACTTTACAGGATCGCGTTGTGAAAATCAAGGTGATCGGCGTCGGCGGCGCCGGCAACAATGTTATCAACCGCATGATCGATGCCGGCGTGGGCGGCGTGGATTTCGTCGTGGTCAACACCGATAAGCAGGACCTGAATAAATCCGTCTGCAAAAACAAGATCCAGATCGGCGAGAAGCTGACCGGCGGCATGGGCGCAGGCTCCAAGCCCGAGATCGGCAAGAAGTCCGCCGAGGAATCCAGAGCCGCCATTTCCAAGGCGCTGGAGGGTACGGACATGGTCTTTATCACCGCCGGTATGGGCGGCGGCACCGGCACCGGCGCGGCTCCCATCGTGGCCGATCTGGCTCACGAGGCCGGTATCCTCACGGTGGGCGTGGTCACCAAGCCCTTCAAGTTCGAGGGCGCGAACCGGATGCGTCAGGCCGAGCAGGGCATCACCGACCTCAGCGGCAAGGTCGATTCCCTGATCATCATTCCCAACGACCGGCTGAAATACGTCACCGACCAGAAGATCACCTTCGCCAACGCCTTCGGCATCGCCGACGACGTGCTGAAGCAGGCCGTGACCTCCATTTCCGAGCTGGTGGGCTTCTGCAAGAACGTCATCATCAATCTGGACTTTGCCGACGTGTCCGCCGTCATGAAGAACGCCGGACGGGCCCACATGGGCGTCGGCACCGCTTCCGGCAGGGAGAAAGCCGAGCAGGCCGCCACGGCCGCCGTTTCCAGCCCGCTGCTGGAGACCTCCATCAACGGCGCCACCGGCGTGCTGGTGAACGTCACCGGCTCCAACGAGATGACCCTGGACGACGTGGAGACCGCCGCCGGGATCGTGCAGGAGGCTGCCAATCCCGATGCCAACATCATTTTCGGCGCCACCATTTCCGACGAATTCCAGGATGAAATGCGCGTGACCGTGATCGCCACCGGCTTCGAGATGAAGCCCGAGGGCTTCGCCCCCAACGCCGGCGCGGACAAGACCGCCCGCCCCAGCAAGCCCAGCTTTGTTCCCGACGACATCGACACCCCCGTGGCCGCCTCCAAGCAGCCCACCAAGCCGGCGGACATGAGCGACATCGACGAGATTTTCAGCATTTTCAAGCGCTGATAAGATTACCGCATCCCGTCCCCTTCGGGACGGGATGTTTTATGCAATGGAGAGATTTTATGGGTGCCTATGAAGCGCTGGCGGCCAGCTACGACCGCCTGACGAGCGACGTGGACTACGGGGCGATCGTGGCCTTTTACGAGGAAATTCTGAAAAAAGAAGGGGTGAAGCCCCGGACGGCGGTCGATCTTGCCTGCGGCACCGGCTCGGTGTCGGCAATACTGGCCGGGAAGGGACTTTCCGTCATCGGCGTGGATATGTCCGAGGAAATGCTCACCGCCGCCCAGCAGAAAAGCGCAGACCTTCCCAATCCGCCCCGGTTTGTCCGTCAGAGCCTGCAAAGGCTGTGGCTTCCAAGAGGCGTTGACCTTGCCGTCTGTGCCCTGGACAGCCTGGACTATATCACGAACCCGGAGGACTGCAAAGAGGCCATCCGGCGGGTCTACACGGCGCTGAACCCCGGCGGGATATTCATTTTCGACGTGAACACCCCGGAAAAACTCCGCGCCATGGACGGTCAGGTGTTTCTGGACGAGGACGATGACGTCTACTGCGTCTGGCGGGGGGAATTTGACGAAGAAAGCAATATCTGCTCCTACGGCATGGATTTGTTCCAGCGCCGGGGGGACGTCTGGGTTCGCTCTTTTGAAGAACACAGGGAGTACGCCTACTCTCAGGAGCAGCTGATGTCCTACCTGAAAGCGGCGGGCTTCACCCACATCAAGATCTATGCCGACCGCCGGTTTGAAGCGCCCGGGGCAGGGGAGCAGAGAGTATATTTTAAGGCGAGAAAGGGAAAGATAAAATGAAGGATTACTTAGTCCGGGGCATGAGCATGGACGGCTTTGTGAAGGCCGTAGCCATCCGCTCCACAGAGCTTGTGCGCCGGGGTGCCCAGATTCAGAAAACGTCGCCCAATGCCACAGCGGCCTTTGGACGCTGCCTGACGGCGGCATCCATGATGGGCAATATGCAGAAGGTGGAGGACGGATCCATGACACTACAGGTGCGGGGCGGCGGACCCATCGGCACCATCACCGTGGTGTCCGATTCCGTGGGCAACGTCCGGGGCTGCGTCACCGAGCCGCGGGTGCCCCTGGTGGAGAAATATCCGGGGAAGCTGGACGTGGGCGCGACCGTCGGCACCGACGGCACGCTGACGGTCATCCGCGACCTGCAAATGAAGGAGCCGTACATCGGCTCGACCCAGCTGGTTTCCGGCGAGATCGGGGACGACGTGACCGCCTATTTCGTCCAGAGCGAGCAGATCCCTACGGCCTGCGCCCTGGGGGTGCTGGTTGACCGCGACCAGAGCGTGAAGGTGGCGGGCGGGTATTTATTGCAGCTGCTGCCCGGTGCGCCGGACGAGGTGATCGATACCCTGGAAAAAGGCATTTCTCAGGCGGGAGCGGTGACGCCCATGCTGGAAGCGGGCATGACTCCTGAGGACATCCTGGGGCAGGTCTGCGGAAGCCTAGGCGTGGTGTTTCTGGAAACCACCGAGGTGACGTATAAATGCTACTGCACCCGGGAACGGGTGGAGCGCGCCCTGATCAGCCTGGGACGGAAGGAGCTGGAGGAGATCCGGCAGGAGGGCAAGACCTTCCCGGTGGAGTGCCAGTTCTGCGACGCGGTTTACAGCTTCACGCCGGAGGATATCCAAAAACTGCTGGAAAAAATTTGATATTCGACGGAAAAATGGTGGGAAACGGTGATTGCCCCTGAGCAAAATTCCATAGAAAAAAACGGAAAAAATGCTTGACAAAAAAAGGGTTTCTGTGTATAATAAACCTCGTCGCTGAGGTGGAGAGCCGACGGCGGCGCTGTTTGGGAGCATAGCTCAGCTGGGAGAGCACATGCCTTACAAGCATGGGGTCACAGGTTCGAGCCCTGTTGTTCCCACCATTTATCTGGCCCGGTGGTGCAGTCGGTTAGCACGCCAGCCTGTCACGCTGGAGGTCGACGGTTCGAGTCCGTTCCGGGTCGCCAAATAAAAGCATCTGTGGTGCGGTTGAGCAGAGATTTCTGCTCAATATGCCTCTGTAGCTCAGTAGGTAGAGCAGAGGACTGAAAATCCTCGTGTCGTTGGTTCGATTCCGACCGGAGGCACCATTTTGCTGACCCCGGGATCGAAGCGATTCGATTCCGGTGGTTTGCACCAGATGCGGGCGTAGCTCATCCGGTAGAGCGCCACCTTGCCAAGGTGGAGGTAGCGAGTTCGAGCCTCGTCGCCCGCTCCAGAAAAAGATAAGGAACGCACGGCGTTCCTTATTTCATATGGTACCGTGGCCAAGTGGTAAGGCAAAGGTCTGCAAAACCTTCATTCGCCAGTTCAAATCTGGCCGGTACCTCCATGTTTATTCAACACTTTAGATGCAACTTGAAATAAGTTGCATCTAAAGTGCTTTTTGAGTATATTTAAGAAAAATAGACTGAGATTAGTTTGAAAATCAAAGGTAAAATGTGAACACGATTTTTTACAGTTCCATAGATGCAAACACGCTGTGATGCATCTTTTGAACTGTATCAGCCATAT